>Ga0268299_1000387_pt1 | contig 144681 bp, 140 predicted proteins | sample NOBtaG_FD_193484 | JGI IMG/M metagenome (GOLD analysis project Ga0268299, IMG submission 193484) | Activated sludge microbial communities from bioreactor in Nijmegen, Gelderland, Netherland - NOB reactor | ecosystem: Engineered > Bioreactor > Aerobic > Activated sludge | place: Netherlands...
TCGCCAAAGGCCAATCGCTCCAGGACAACATCGAGGCCGACATGCTGGCCATTCAGCGCAATCCCGCTCTCGTCAAGTCGTTCTTCCAGGCTCCTTATGTAGCCTATATTACTGACTGATTAGTAAGCCCGGAAGCACTTCATCGACGCCCAGGCCTGAACCTGCGTACTGTCTACCGCGAAGCGCCTCATCTGACAGGATCCTCCGTACCCGTTCGTGATTGAGCAGCAGCCGCTCCGGGACGATCCACAGACGCCCCTTGCTAGAGTACGGTCGAACTCTGCATAGAGACAGAGCCCATTCTGCCATAGAATTATAACCGAGAAATTGCATGAATACGAGATTTTGGTGTACTTGAATTCGCATAAGGCTACCGATTGATAGTGGTGCTCACCAAGTGAGAAAAACCCAGCGGCAAGGCCAAGAAATCGGGCAGCTGCGGAGAATGTTATGCGAGACATGGAAATGCGCTGCGAGGTCAGTAGTGAAAGAATCAATTTCTCATTTCGTACGAGAACTTACCACAATGTCACCAAGTCTTGGTGCGGTGTACCAAGGCACAATTGACTATTGGGCACCTGATGAACCTCCAGTGATCATCGCTTTCAGTGATCTAGGTCATCGGCTGGTAGACGATTTCAATTCTGTTGATGTGACCGTGAATGAAGCTGTATTTCGAGCAATTGAGAGCGCCCTTGACAGCGACGATTTAGAATTGTCTACGGCTGTGGCAACAGGGATTCTTGAGGCCATAATTGGGCGGGCAATACGGATAGGAGTCTGGGAGACAGTCCAGCCAATGCTCGGAAGAAAGTCGACACTGCATGCGGCTGCTTGGACGGCACCCCGCTAAGGTCTTAGTGGATTCGAGAGGACGGACTCGCTCGGCTCGTGTTGGTGACCCATATCTTCGAGCTGGCTCAGCCTCGAGGGCAACACCTATACGCTGAAGTACAAGGACGCCACGACGCTCACCTTCGACGCCAACGGCAACCTTTCGACCTGGGTCGCGCCGTCGGGCGTCACCGCCACCATCGCCTATGACGGCTCCACGCCGCCGCTGCCGACCGGGGTGAGCAACGGCTTGAGCCGCACCCTGACGCTGGCCTACAATAGGGCGAAGCAGCTCACATCCGTCAGTGACAACACCGGCCGCAGCGTCTCCTACGCCTACGACGGCAGCGGCAACCTCGCCTCGGTGGTCGATGCGCTGGGCTTCACCACGACCTTCGGCTACACGCCGGCGGGCAGGCCGGCGCCGGCCGGCCTGCTGGGCGAGATCTTCTATCCGACACAGCCCGGCAACGCCTTCGTCAGCAACCGCTACGACACGCTGGGCCGGGTGGCGACCCAGACCAACGCCAACGGCGCCACCCTGGAGCTACTTCTTCGCCGGCTACCGCAGCGAGGAGATCGACCCCCACGGCATCCGGCACGTGCTCTACTACAATCCGCGCGGCAAGGCGCAGTTCGACATCCAGGACCAGGCCGGCCTCAACCTGGTGACCAGGATGACGTACGATGGCCTCGACCGGCCGCTCTCGACGACGCTGCCGGAAGGTTACGACGCGGAGCCGAGCGGCATGTGCACGGCCGCGATTCCTCCCTTCGTGCCCGCCACGGGACGGGATTGCGTGCGTCTAACCTACGAGACGACCGTCAATCCGTGGGCCAACAACGTCAAGACCGTGACCCGCGTCGGCAAGGACCAGACGACGACGACCGTCACCAGCTACGTCTACGATCCGACCGTCAACAAGCCGATCACGGTCACGGGGCCGCCGACAACCACCATACCGGCCGGCCAGGTGACGACCGTGACCTACGATCCGGCCAACGGCAACGTCGCCTCGATCGTGCCCGACAGCGGCGGTGGCGGCATCGCACCGCGCACCCGCTACACCTACACCGCGTTGGGCCAGGTGGCGTCGATCACCGACCCGCTGGGCACGGTCACCACGTTCGCCTACGACGAGGCGGGCAACCGGCTGTCGATGGTCGAGGATGCCGGGCCGGGCCGGCTCGAGCGCACGACCCTGTACGAGTACAATTCACGGGGCGACGTGGTCTCGCTGACCGATCCCAACGGCAATGTCACGCGCTCGGAGTACGACGCCGGCCGGCGGCTGGTCATGACGACCTCGCCCGGCACCAGCGCCGCGCCCGGCGGCATCGTCACCACCAACAGCTACGACGCCGAGGGCCGCCTGCTGCAGGTCGAGCAGAGCACCGCCGGCACGGTGCTGCGCACCACCAGCGCGACCTGGACGCCGACCGGCAAGCTCGCCACTGCGACCGACGCCAACGGCAACGTCACGCGCTACCAATACGACCTGCTCGACCGTCGGGTCACCCTCACCGACGCCATGGGACGCGTCACGAAGTTCACCTACGACGCCGTGAGCCGGCCGTTCGAGACCGCCAATCCGGAGATCCGGAAACCCGCCTTGCCGGCCGAGGTCGCCCCGCTGCTGACGCAGGCCTGGACGAAGGACGGCAAGCTCGCCAGCCTGGCCGACGCCAACGGCAACACCACGAGCTTCGAGTACGACGTCTTCAACCGGCTGAAGAAGACGACCTATCCCGATCCCGTCACCGGTCTCGCCGGCACCACCGAGGAATACACCTACGACAACGCCGACAACGTGCTGACGCGCAAGAACAGGGCCGGTGGCACCTTCACCTTCGGCTACGACACGCTCTACCGGCTGACCAGCAAGACGCCACCCTCGGGGCCGGTCGTGACCTACGGCTACGACCTCGCCAGCCGGCCGACCGGGACCAGCGACACCAGCCCGCCGATCGCGGCGGCGGTGCCGCCGGGCGGCGGCACCGTGACCTACGGCACGACCTACACCTACGACGCGCTGAACCGGCCGACCAAGGTTACCTGGGACCCGGCGCCGACGGTGACGCCGCCGACCGCCGGCACGCTGGTGACCTTTGGGCACAGCTACGACAAGACCAACCGGCGCATCGGCCAGACCGTCGACGACAACACCTGGCTCGCCTATCCGGCGGGGGCGCCGAGCACCGGTTACATGGCCGACAAGCTCAACCGATACAGCGCCGTGACCGGTCTGACGCCGAGTTACGACGCCAACGGGAACCTCACGGGCGATGGAACCTACACCTATGGCTATGATCCCGAGAACAGGATGGTCGCGGCCAGCGGCGCCGGCAACAGCTCAACGTACGCCTACGATGGCCGCGGCTGGCGCAAGAGCCGCACTGTCAACGGCGCCACCACGATCTCGGTGACGGATACCAACAATCGCGAGGTGCTCGAGTACGACGGCGGCACCGGTGCCATCCTGCGATGGTACGCTTACGGGCTGGGCCCCAACGACGTTCTGAACCAGATGAATGTCCCAGCCAACGCACGCTCGGTCTTTGCGCCGGACCTGCAAGGGTCGGTCATTGGAACATTCACTTCGGCGGGGGTGCTCTCGAAAGCGGTTTACTTGGCCTATGGGGGAAGTACCACGGCCGCGACCCCTTTTGGTTACGCCGGACAGCGTGTCGACGCAGAAGCCGGTGGTGTCTACTACTACCGAGCGCGACACTATTCGACGACTCTAGGACGATTCATGCAGGTTGATCCTGCGGGTTACACAGACGCATCCAATCTCTATTCATATGTCAACAACAATCCGCTCAACGAGATAGACCCGACGGGACTTCTGAGCTTCTGGGGAGTTGCAAAATTCATTGGAGGTGCTGCTGAGGCTGCAATCGGGTTAGGATTTGGGGCTGTAGCGAGCTGGACCGGTATCGGAGCGGTTGCTGGTGCTGCAATTGCCTTACACGGCGCCGATGTGGCGATAGCGGCATGGCGAGGGACAGATACGCTTACTTCGCAAACTCTGCAGGCCACTGGATTGTCACAGCAAACCGCCAATGCGATTGATAGCGGCATTAGTGGTGCCGCATTCATCGCGGCGGGATCTCCCATTTTGCCCTACAGCTTGTTTGGAGTTCCACTAGCCGGCGGCGGATCTGGTACCTCTCTGATGTCAGCGACGGCCCGCGGTTACGTTGTGCCAGGCCTTGAGGTCGGTAACGAAAGCAATGCAATATTGAACGCGATGCAAAGCTTTTACCGTACAGGGACAAATGCCGCAGCAGTTGGTCGTGCAGCGTCAGATGTGTCAATAGCGACAGGTGTCGCGATTGAATCATATAGTGCTTTTCAAGCTGGAATAGTCAGTCAAGCCCTGGGTGCAGATATCGGTATGAGCTATCGCGGTCGGAAGTGAGGCAAATAGCATGGCTTACGATTCCGAACTATTTGAGAGGGTCATCGAGAGACTTTCGCGAATGGCAGCTCCTCAGTATCGCGCACGCCCCATCACCGAAGACACCGAGTTGTATCGCGATCTAGGAATCTATGGTGACGAGATCGTTGATCTTATTTGGTGGCTGAACAAGGAATTCGGCGTACAAACGAACGTAGACCCGTTCGCCTATGCGCCGCGTGAATCCCCATTATTTGGAGTGTTGCGTACAATAAGAAAAGTCCTAGGCAAAGAACCTCAGTACAGAAGCTTAAAAGTGCGCGACATCCTATCTGCAATCGAAGTCAAGCGCTGGCCAGATGAGACTCTGAAATCAGATGCGAAGTAAAGACAGCGCCATAGATTTTGCAGCGCCATCTTTGGCTGCCAAACGTCAGAAACCTGCGAAAGCCTCCGTCCCTGGAGCCGAGCGCCGGGACTCGTGCATGAGGTTCAACTCGAGAATCAATCCAGAAACGTCGCCTCGATCGTGCCCGACAGTGCCGGCCTCAGGCCGCGCACACGCCATAGCTACACCGCGCTGGGCCAGGTGGCGTCGATCACCGATCCGCTGGGCACGGTCACCGCCTTCACCTACGACGAGGCCGGCAACCGGCTGGCGATGGTCGAGGATGCCGGGCCGGGCCGGCTCAACCGCACCACCACGTACGAGTATAATGCACGGGGCGATGTGGTCTCGCTGACCGATCCCAACGGCAACGTCACGCGCTCGGAGTATGACGCCGCCCGGCGGCTGGTCGTCACGACCTCGCCCGGCACCAGCGCCGCGCCCGGCGGCATCGTCACCACCAACAGCTACGATGCCGACGGCCGCCTGCTGCAGGTCCAGCAGAGCAGCGCCGGCACGGTGCTGCGCACCACCAGCGCGACCTGGACGTCGACCGGCAAGCTCGCCACTGCGACCGACGCCAACGGCAACGTCACGCGATACGGTTACGACCTGCTCGACCGCCGGGGTCGATGGGCGCCCGCGGCCCGCAAGAGCATGGCCGGCTCAAGATTTCGTCCCGCCCTGCCCCAGCGCGCGCAGGCGCAGGCGGAGCGCGTTCAGCTTGATGAAGCCTTCGGCGTCGCGCTGGTCGTAGGTGCCCTGGTCCTCCTCGAAGGTGACGTGCTGCATCGAGTAGAGCGACTTGGGCGACTTGCGGCCGACCACCGTGGTGTTGCCCTTGTAGAGCTTGAGCCGCACCGTGCCGCTCACGTTCTCCTGGCTCTTGTCGATCAGCGCCTGCAGCATCTCGCGCTCGGGCGAGAACCAGAAGCCGAAATAGACCAGCTCGGCGTACTTCGGCATCAGCTCGTCCTTGAGATGGCCGGCGCCGCGGTCGAGGGTGATCTGCTCGATGCCGCGATGGGCGATGTGCAGGATCGTGCCGCCCGGCGTCTCGTAGATGCCGCGGCTCTTCATGCCGACGAAGCGGTTCTCGACCAGGTCGAGGCGGCCGATGCCGTTGGCCTTGCCGAGCTCGTTCAGCCGCGTCAGCAGGGTCGCCGGCGACATCGCCTGGCCGTCGATCGCGACGGCATCGCCCTTCTCGAAGTCGACCGTCACGTAGGTCGCCTTGTCGGGCGCCTGCTCGGGCGAGATGGTGCGCTGGTAGACCATCTCGTCGGCTTCCACCCAGGGATCCTCCAGGATCTTGCCCTCGCTCGAGGAGTGCAGGAGGTTGGCGTCGACCGAGAACGGCGCCTCGCCGCGCTTGTCCCTGGCGATCGGGATCTGGTGCTGCTCGGCGAACTCCAGGAGCTTGGTCCGCGACGTGAGCTCCCATTCGCGCCATGGCGCGATGATCTTGATGTCGGGCTTCAGCGCATAGTAGCTGAGCTCGAAGCGCACCTGGTCGTTGCCCTTGCCGGTCGACCCGTGGGCCACCGCGTCGGCACCGAGCTTGCGGGCGATCTCGATCTGGCGCTTGGCGATCAGCGGCCGGGCGATCGATGTGCCGAGCAGGTACTGGCCCTCGTACAGCGCGTTGGCGCGGAACATCGGGAAGACGAAATCCCTGACGAACTCTTCGCGCACGTCGTCGATGAAGATGTTCTCGGGCTTGATGCCCAGCATCTCCGCCTTCTGGCGCGCCGGCCCGAGCTCCTCGCCCTGGCCGAGGTCGGCGGTGAAGGTCACCACCTCGCAGCCGTAGGTCGTCTGCAGCCACTTCAGGATGACCGAGGTGTCGAGGCCACCGGAATAGGCCAGGACGACCTTCTTGATGTCGCCCTTCTTGTAGGGCCCGGTATAAGTAATGCTCATGACTGCCGGCTTTCGTGAGGGTCGGTGAAGGCGGCCGGACTATAGCGGCGGACCTCGGCCGGGCAAGCCTGCCGCAAAGCCGCTATAGTACGGCTTTAGCGTCCACGACCATGGCCTCCACCCTAGATCGCCTCACCTATGCCGCCCGCCAGACGGCGCGCGTCGCCTGGTACGCCGGCCACTATGCTGCCGGCCTGCGCCTGCTGAAGCCGATGCCCAGGCCCGATTTCCCGATCGGGCCGACGCCGAGCCGGGCCGAGCTGACGGCCGACATGCGCGCCCTGTTCCAGCGCGAGTGGCAGGACATTGCCGCCGGACTGTTCCCCGCCCCGCGTCCGCGCGGGCCGGACCCGGCGGAGTTCCTGCGCCGCAGCTTGCTTTATTTCCGCGACCTGCCGCTGGTCGATTCGCGCCGCCACGGCCAGCTCGACGAGGAGATGCGGCCGGGCCAGCAGGACGACGGCCTGCCCGAGTACTATCGCCAGCATTTCCACTTCCAGAGCGGCGGCTGGCTGACCGACGAATCGGCGGCGATCTACGACACCCAGGTCGAGGTGCTGTTCACCGGCGCCGCCGACGTCATGCGCCGGCGCGCCCTGAAGCCGATCGCCGAGTGGATGGCCGGCCGCAACCAGCGCACCCTGGCCGGCCTCGATGTCGGCTGCGGCACCGGCCGCCTGCTCGCCTTCCTGCACGATGCATGGCCCGGCATCCGTCTCACCGGCGTCGATCTCAGCGCCCCCTACCTCGCCGAGGCTCGCCGCCTGGTCGGCCGCACGGCCAGGGTGAAGCTGATCGAGGGTGCGGCCGAGAAGCTGCCGTTCGAAGACGCCAGCCTCGACTTCGTCGTCTCGTCTTTCCTGCTGCACGAGCTGCCCGACGCTATTCGGAACGAGGCCCTTGCCGAGATGGCCCGCGTCACGAAGCCGGACGGCCTGGTGGTGATCGTCGATTCGATCCAGAAGGGCGACCAGCCGTCGTGGGACGGCCTGCTCGACCTCTTTCCGCATTATTTTCACGAGCCCTACTACGCGGGCTACGCCAACGGCCGTCTCGACGACTGGGCGGCGACTGCCGGCCTGACGCCGACGGCGAGCGAACGCGCATTCCTGTCGCGTGTAGTGGCGCTCGGGAGGTAGCCGAGCGAGCCGAGATCGCGCATGCGATCAGCCTTCCTGGGATGGGCTGCTCGACCTCTTCCCGCACCATTTTTCACGAGATCTGTGTCACTCGCGGTCAAGCCGTCGAGCTGGCGACCTACGACCAGCGATGCTTGCCACGGCACGAACGCTCGCCATCAGGCCGGCCGCCCTCCGACCAGCAAGGCACACGATGGACCTTCACGGCGAGCTCGGCCTCGGCAGCTATGGCGCGACGACCGGCGGACTGAGCTTCATGGCGGTAGCTTGGCGACGCATGCCGATGTCAAATGAGACAAAGGCATCGACATGACCGCTGGAAGCGAGATGGATCGCGTCCGCAAAGTCCATGCCGCGTCTGAACCAGTCGAGCGCACGTTCAATTGATGCCGCGTCCTCGATGTGCGCGTCAGCCGTGCCCAGAATCATCTCGATTGCCGCGATGATCTTTTCCCTGGGCTCGCGATAGACGCCGCGAAGTACCCACTCGAGCTCGGGTAGACCGCCGTCTTCCACGCTTCGATCGCCTCCGGATCGCGCTCATAGGCACGCTGCAGCGGCTTCTGCGGGGTCAACCCCAAACGGGCCAGCAGCGCGCCTATCGACGCAAGGCTCAACGTCACGCCAAACTTGTCCTCGATCAGCTGTCCGACCACCTGGCGCGTCCACAAGCCGAAGTCGAAGCCGTATTGCCGAGGGTCCTTGCCGTTGATCCAGCGAAACACCCGGCTCTCCTGCGCCGCCGTCAGGGCCGGCCAGTTGCCTTGCGCGATGCCAGCGCCTTCAGCCCCTTGCCCTGCCTTACCTTGTTCTGCCACTTGTAGATCGTGGTCCGGCAAAACCCGAACGACTCCATCACAACGCTTGCCGGCTCTCCCTCGCGCAGTCGCTCCATCGCCATCAGCCGGATCTCTTCCAGCGTCTTGTGATCGAGCTTGCGGCCATCGCGCTTCATACAAGTCATTGTACGTCACAAAACCACCATGTTCACAGCATCCGGTGCGCGCTGCGCGTGCGAGGTGTCTGCCCGGAAGTGGCTGCACGAACGAGCCATGTCGGTTTGCGCCGGTTCCGCATTCCAATCGTTACGCTATCTCCTTCCTGCAAAGCGGCGGCCATGCCGGTCGGCAGGACATGAGGATCACCACGACGAGGGCGACCGAGGCGCGGCGCGTGGCCGGACCTCGAACGTTACCGCGCGTGATGCGGGTGGACGGGGTGGAGAGCTCAGGAGTGCAATCGATTGCACGCGATCATGGCCGCGAAAGCGAGCCGGTTCGGTCTTCCTCCCTGCCCGATCGTGCGGCATGGCGCAGGCACATTGCGGCGATGCTCCGTGAAGCGAGGAGCACGACAGTGATCGTCGCGAACGCAAACCTGCGTGCCGGTGACGCAGCGCCTTTCCGTTGCGTCACAGACAAGTCGTTGATTTCAAAGGCTAATGACGATGTGACGCAAATGACGCAAGATTCCGGGCCGATTCTTCGCGGCCGCTCCAGGAAGCGGGGACGACATTGCGCCGGAGCGGGCATCGGATGACCTCCGACCGCACCAGGCGCTGCCGACCGGTCGCCTGCGGTCGGCCCAAATCCTCGATTCGAAAGAGCTTCGACCGCACCGACCGCAAGAATCGAGGGCATGTTGTTCCCTGGGACAGCACGTAATGCTCTCCGCCTCGTACGGGCCTCCGGGCGACCGATCGTGCACGCGCTGCGCCCCCTACAGATCGCCCTCGACCATCTCGCGGGCGCGGTTGTCGATCAGGACGTCGCGAGTCGAGCGGCCGACCTGGGCGCCGATCAGGATGGTGAGCGATGTCCAGTACATCCACACCATGATGGCGGCGATGCCGGCGGCGGCGCCGAACGCGGACGTGAGCTGGGTCACCTCGAAGTAGTAGACCAGGGCGCGGTTGCCGGCGGCGAACAGCAGGGCATTCACGGCGCCGCCGATCAGGGCGTAGCGCCACGGCACCTCGACGGTCGGCAGCCACTTGTAGACCAGCGTGAAGAAGGCCGACAGCAGGCCATAGTGCACGAACACCGACATCGCCGGGCCGACCCACTCGCCGAGCACGGGAAAGGCCGCGAGGGCGCCGGCATAGGCCGAGACCAGCACGCTGGTCAGGATGACGGCGATCAGCAGCACGCCCAGCACGATCATCAGGGCGATCGCCAGGAGGCGCGACTTGAGGCTGGCCAGCACCGGATGCAGGTGGCGCGTCTTGCGGTCGCGCCAGATCGCATCGATGCCGTCGTCGAGCTCGACGAACACGCGGGTGCCCGTGTAGATCAGCACGCAGGCGCCGATGATGGCGGCAATGCCGCCGCCTTCGAACAGGTTCTCCGACGCGAAGCGGCGGATCATGGCGAGCTGGTCGGGCGCAACGATCGCGCCGAGCGCTTCGAACACCGCTTCCTGGGCCATCAGGCGGCCGACGAACGGCTCGGCGACGGCGATGGCGAAAATCATGATCGGGCCGAGCGCGAACATGGTGTAGAAGGCCATCGCCGCCGCCGACGTCGCCAGCCGGTTGTCGAAGTAGCCGTACCCGGCCGAGAGGGCGATGCGCCACAGCTTGCCGGGCAACGTCGACGAGAAGGACATGGGTCAGCGCAGATGGGCGATGGCGTTGGCGTAGTAGGCGAGCACCGGCCGGTCGTTCGCCACCGCTTCGTAGAGCCCGTCGTTCTCCGCCACCAGCCGGCGCAGCGCCAGCATGCGCAGGCCGACGTGGAAGGCGTAGTCTCGGTCGCCGCGCGGCACGTAGATCTTGGCGCCACGCTCCTCGAAATGGCCCATCAGCCGGGCGGCACGCGCCTTGAGCTCGAGCTCGTCGATCGGCTGGTCGGCCTCGAGCAGCACGGTGGCGATCAGCGACACCGGCAGCACCGGCACCAGGCGGGCGATCTCGGCCATCACGTCGTGCGCCAGCCGGCCGATGATCTCGAAGCGCTGCTCCTTGTCGAGGCCGCGCAGGTCGCCGCCTGTCGCCGCGGCGTTGTGGGCGAGCCAGTCGCGCGCCGAGACCAGGCCGCCGAAATTGACGCAGGCGTAGCCGAAGCGGAACCAGCGGCCGCGCAGCATCAGGCCGAGCTGCCCGATCCAGAAGCTCACGGTCGTGGCGAGCACGAACCAGGTGCTGCGCCGCCGCGCCTCGCGGTCGAGCGCGCGCAGCAGGGTGCGATCCTCGAGCACGCGGTCGTAGTTCAGCGCCACCGGCACGAAAACGATGTCGTTGCCTCCTTTCGGGTCGAAGGACTTCAACATGTAATCGAACAGGCCGAGCTTGGGTTCCCGCAGCTTGCCGTCGCGCGAGAGCCCGCCCTCGGGATACATCGCCTGGGCGACGCCGGCCTCGGTCGCCATGTGGACGTAGCGCTCGAGCACGCGGCGGTAGATCGGGCTGTTCGAGTCGCGGCGCACGAAGTAGGCGCCCATGGCGCGGATCAGCTGCTGCAACGGCCAGATGCGCGCCCATTCGCCGACCGCGTAGCTCAGCGCCGTGCGCTCGGCCGCCAGGAAGGCGACCAGCACGTAATCCATGTTGCTGCGATGGTTCATGACGAACACCACCGTGGTGCTCGGCGGCACGCCCTGCAGGATGCGCGGATCGGCGAATCCCAGCCGGACGCGGTAGAGGAAGCGGGCGACCGCCCGGGCGATCGAGTAGCCCACCCGGAAATAGACGTAGGCGTTGAAGGTCGGCACGATCTCGCGGGCGTAGCGCTGGACCTCGGCCATCGCCGCCTCGCGCGGCAGGTTGGCGGCGCGGGCGTGCTCGTTGGCGGCGGCGACGACCTGCGGGTCGTAGACCAGCCGGTCGATCAGCACCTGGCGGCGCGTCAGCTGGAACGGCTTGATCTCGACATCGAGCCGCTGGTTCACGCGCTCGATCAGCCGATTGAGGCGGCGGCGCAGGAACCAGCGCCCGCTTGGGATCAACAGCCGGTCGAGCAGCGCCCACAGGGCGACGCCGGCCAGCGCCACCAGCAGCCACAGCGGAACGGCGACCGGCTCGTCCATCGATCGGCGGCCTGGGCTCAGTACTGCCGCTCGCCCATGCTGGCGACGACGAGCAGGATGGAGGCGACCGTGAGAACGACCGTCGTGCCGACGGCACCCAGCATCCGGCCCAGCGGGATGACGCCCAGCATGCCGCCGGCATGCAGCGCGCGGGAGACCAGCAGCACGGCCGACAGCACGGCCGGGATCCAGAAGCCGTAGAAGCCGCCGGCCAGGTAGATCACCAGCAGGCAGATCGGCGCGAACTCGACGAGGTTGGCGTGGGCCCGGATCGCCGCCAGCATCTCCGGATCGCCGCCGTCGCCGAGGAAGATCTTCTTGCGCCCGCGCAGCCGCCCGACATGCATCGTCAGGGCGACCACCAGCAACCCCATCAAGCCCGCACATACGAAAAACACCGGCATCCAGAGGCCTCCCCCAGTCGATTGGGCGTCATTGTATGGCGATACTGGCGACGGGCCAAAGCGAGGCTTCTCCCATGCTCCTCGCGGGCGAAGCTGACAGCTTCGCTGGGGCGGTGTCGCCGCCGCCCTGAGCGCAGTAGAAGGGTTAAATGGCTTTTGGCCGCTCCGCGGCCAAAATGCCTAGGCGACGGGGTCATGAGCAGCGGGACTGGGGCCTATGACCGCTCCGTCGGCGATTACTCCGACACCTCCAGCGCAGCTGATATGGAGTGGACACATCTGGAACCCGTCCCCCGTTCTGCGCTGCCGAATTCACGCCTCATGCTGTCCTCCCTGCGCGAAGCGCGGGGAGGTGCCCCCGAAGGGGGCGGAGGGGTCATGAGCCAAGGGTCTCGGCATAAGTCGCCAATCAGTGCCGTCACTATGATGAAGCGTTCTGGCAAAGCGTGTGTTGCTCTCGACCCCTCCGTCCCCTGCGGGGGCACCTCCCCGCGCCTCGCGCAGGGAGGACGCCATGAGCTCGACAGCCCGCCCTGTGGGGGAGGGATGCGAGATATGAGCACTCCGTAGCAGCTTCGCCAGGGAGGAGAATGAGAAAGCGCGCTCACATGCGAATGCCCAGCCCCGCTTACTTGGGCGGAGAGGACTCGATGAACGACCGCGTCCTCACTGTCCACGCGAGTCCTTCTTCGCCTGAGCCACCGCCGCCGCCTTGCGCAACCGGCCACGCTCGCCGGGGCGGATCAGGCTGCGGGCGCGCCGATCCTCCTTCGGTCGAAGGCCCTGATGGGCATGACGCGTGTTGAACGTCTCGACATCGCGGTCGGCGCGCTGCTTCGCGGCGAGGGCCCTGTTGGCGCTGGCGACCAGGGCGAGGCGGGCATTCATGCGCCGACGCCGCTCGATCTCGGCGTTGAACCGGCGCATCGCCATCGACAGGACGGACAGCTTGAGCTTGGAGCCTTCGTCGTCACGCGCCGGCGTCGCGCCGCGGGCTGCCGCCTTGCCGCGCAGCTCGCGCCGGCGACGCTCGGCCATCGCCCGCGCCCTGTCGCGCCGTTCGCGCATCAGCTTCACGAGCCTCGAGAGCTCCGCATCGGACAGGGACTGGATGGCCGGGTGATGCGACTTCTCGACCACCTCCCGCTCGTCCAGGCTCAGTGCACGCTCTTCCTGCTTTCGTGAGATCGTCATGGCGGTGTCCTCGGGTCGGGTGCTGCGGGATGGTCGAGAGGGTCGCGGGGACTCCCCGGCTGGTGGTCAGGCAATGGCGCTCCACAGGGTCCAGCGGTCGCGCTCGACGATCGGGCTCTTGGCCGGCAGCCGGGCCTCGATGAAGCCGATCAGCGTCTCAAGCTGGCGATCGTCGAGCTCGTGCAGGATCGACCGCCCGGTGCGGGCCGCCAGGTCCCGGCGGAGGTGCTCGGCTGTGTCATGGGTCTTGCGCACCTCCCACAGCGGGCGACCCTCGATGACGCGGAAGCCCGTCGCCGAGAGGGCGCCGCGCACCGCTGCGTCGCTCGGCCGCCGCGCGTTCTCGACATCGAGCAGGCGCGGGAAGCATTCGAAGAAGTAGCCGCGCAGATGGTCGGCGGCCCCCGGCAGCGCGACGTCCTCGGGGGTGCGGTCCTGGACGATCAGGACGCCGCCGGGAGCCAGCACGCGCCGGGCTTCGGCGAAGCACGCGTCGTAGCCCGGCAGATGGTGGATCAGGGCGCGCGCGAAGACGATGTCGGCGCTGTGGGACGGCAGGCCGGTGGCCGTGGCCTCGCCCAGATGGAAGGAGAGGTCTGACAGCCCGATCGCCTGCTCGCGCGCCGCCGCGACCATCTGCTCGGAGAAGTCGACGCCGACCACGCTGACGGCGCCGAGCTCGTGCCAGCCAAGAGAGTAGATCCCGCCACCGCAGCCGACATCGACCACCCGCTTGCCCACCGGATCGACGATGCCGCGCACGACATCGCTCCAGCCCGGCGAGGCGTGCCGGCCGGCGTAAGCGGTGCGATTGGCCTCGGCGTGAAAGTCGATGGTCATGGCTCTTCTTACTCCTCCCCAGCTTCGCTGGGGAGGAGAACTAGAGCGTGATCTGCGGTGGTGCGGTCGCTCCTCAGGGTGAGGGATTCCTTTGGTGCTTCAATCAAACGAGATTGCGCTCTAGCCGATCGCCTGTTCCAGCGCCGCCACGAAGCGATCCAGCTCCTCCTCGGTGTTGTAGACGTGCACCGAGGCCCGCATGACGTTGAGCAGGCCGCGGCCCTTGAGATCGAGCCGCGAGGAGAACTGCGTGGAGACGGTGACGTTGATCGCCTGGGCGCGCAGCCTGGCGCGCAGGTCGACGTGATCGACGCCGGCGACGGCGAAGGTCACGATCGCGCCCTGGACCTCGCCGAGGTCGGTGAGGGTGACGCCTTTCACGGTCGCCAACCGGTCGCGCAGGCCGTTGGCCAGGGCGCGCAGCCGGGTCCAGATCGGCTCCATGCCCAGCTCGTTGGCCTGGTCGGCGGCGACCTTCAGCCCGATCACGCCGGCGAAGTAGCGCTCCCAGTTCTCGAAGCGGCGGGCGTCGTCGCGCACCGTGTAGGCATTGTCGTCGGTCCACTTGGCGGCGTGGTTGTCGAGGAAGATCGGCTCGATGTGCGCGGTCGTGGCGCGCCTGGCATAGAGGAAGCCGGTGCCGCGCGGGCCGCGCAGGTACTTGCGCCCGGTCATCGACAGGAAGTCGCAGCCGATCGCGTCGACGTCGACCGGCAGCTGACCGACCGACTGGCAGGCGTCGAGCAGGTAGAGCACGCCAGCCTGCCGGGTGATCCGGCCGATCGCCTCGGCCGGCTGGACCAGGCCACCCTGGGTCGGCACGTGCGAGACCGAGACGAGCTTCGTCCGCTTGTCGATCGCCCGTTCGAGAGCGCCGAGGTCGATCTGGCCGTGATTGTCGTCCGGCACCACGACGATCTCGGCGCCGGTCTTCTTCGCCACCTGCAGGTAGGAGATGTAGTTCGAGGAATACTCGCTGACGCAGGTCAGGATGCGGTCGCCCGGCTCGAAGTCGAGCGAGTAGAAGGCGAGATCCCAGGCGCGGGTGGCGTTCTCGACGAAGGCGATCTCGTCCGGCGCGGCGCCGATCAGCGTGGCAATCGATGGATAGAAGCCTTCGAGATCGTCGTGGGCCTTGGCCGCCGCCTCGTAGCCGCCGATCTCGGCCTCGAGCCGGAGGTGGTCGAGCGTGGCGTCGAGGGTGCGCTTGCTGGGCAGGGCGGATCCGGCGGCGTTGAGATGCAGCACATGGGCGCAGCCGGGCGTTTCGGCGCGCAGTCGGGCGAGATCGAGGCTCACGTCAGTTGGTCCCTTGCTGTATGATGCGGTGCATGTCGCTGTCCGGCGCGGTGCTTCGTTTCGTCCTGCCTAGAGCGGCGCCCGAGCCCGAGCAACTGAGCATTGCTCATGCCGGCGATATCCTGCCCGTCACCTTCGTGCGCAGCCGCCGTGCCCGGCGCGCTTCCCTGCGGGTCGACGCCGCCCGCCGCCGCATCGTGCTGACCGCGCCGCTCCGCATGGCGCGCGGCACGGCGATCGATTTCGCGCAGGCGCAGGCCGGCTGGATCGCGGCACGGCTGAAGCGCCTGCCGGTGGCGAGGCCATTCGCCGACGGTGTCGAGCTGCCGCTGTTCGGCGCGCCGCATCGCATCCGCCATCGCGGCGACGTGCGCGGCACGGTGTGGCGCGAGGGGGACGAGATTCACGTCGCCGGCAGGCCCGAGCACCTGCCGCGCCGCCTGCGCGACTGGCTGACCGCCGAGCTGCGCGGCCACCTGGTGCCGCTGGTGCACGAGAAGGCGGCGCGGATCGACCGGCCAGTCAAGCGCATCACCCTGCGCGACAGCCGCTCGCGCTGGGGGAGCTGTGGCCCCGACGCCGCCCTGTCGTTCTCCTGGCGCCTGGTCTTCGCGCCGCCCGACGTGCTCGACTACCTCGCGGCGCACGAGGTCGCGCACCTCGTCCATCTCAACCACAGCCCGCGCTTCTGGGCGGTGGCACGCGGCCTGTGCGACGGCCCGATCGAGATCCCGCAGGCGTGGCTCAAGAAGAACGGCGAGACGCTGCTGCAGTACGGGGCCTGACTCGTGAACCTCCCCAGCGACGCTGCTGCGGAGCGGACACATCTCGAATCCCTCTCCCGTCCTACGCTGCCGAATTCACGCATCATTCTGTCCTCCCCGCGCTTCGCGCAGGGAGGACAACATGAGTTCGACAGCCCGTCCGATGGGGTCGCTGGGGAGGCGGCGCTCGCCTACTCCGCCGCCGCCCTTGCCGGCGCGACGTTCAGGACCGCGGCCGCTTCCTTGGCGACCGACGTGCCGTCGAAGAAGTGCGGGTTCTGGGTGCCCCACAGGCGGACGGCGTTGGCGAAGGTGAAGTCGCGGAAATCGTCGGCCGTGATCAGCCCGTCCTCGACCAGCTCGTGCGCTTCCGGCACCGGGCTCAGCATGTCGGGCACGTCGAAATGGCCGATGTCGGAGCTGAAGATCGCGTTGATGCGGGCGCCGAACGGGTTGGCCTTGCCGAACGCCGTGACGTTCATGCGGTCGTCGGCCTCGCAGCCGAAATAGTAAGGCCTGGCGTAGAGATCGACCCAGTCCTCCTTGCGGCTGATCTCGCAGGCGGCGAAATCGTCGTGCACCGGCACGCCACCGGTGAGGTTGTCTTCCTCCCATTGCGGCCAGCCGTCGCGCCGGTCGAGCTCGGCCGCCATGTCCTCGTAGCCGTACTTGTCGACCAGGCTGCGCAGCAGCTTGCGGTCGAGCTTGCTGGGATCCATGTAGGCCAAGCCCTTGGCGCCGCGCCGTTCCCAATGCTCGATCAGGTCGGCGAACAGCTGGCAGCCCCAGCCGGCGCCGCCTTCGAGGAAGGCGAAGTTCAGGTCGGGGAAGCGCCGCGTCACGCCGCCCAGGAACAGGCCCTTGGCGATGGCATGGCCGGCAGCGGCGAAATGGCCGATATGGTTGAAGGTGAAGTTGCTGGGCGAGTTGCGCAGGCCGAAGCCGCGGCCGCCGGAATGGAAGGTCGGCGCGATCGCCAGCTCGCGGCAGCGCTGCCACACGGCGTCGTAATCGTAGTCGCTGTCGATGCCGAGATTGTCGTAGGTCACCGCGAAGCGGCCCATCGTGGCATCGAGGCCCTCGGCGGCCGGGATGCGGCGCGGGAAGCCGCCGCCGAACATGGCGACCTTGGCGCCGAGCTGCCTGGTCACGAAGTCGAGCTCGGCGATCGCCTCCTCGGGCGTGTGCATCGGGATCACCGCCGCCGGGGTCAGCCGGTCGCCGAGCTTGGCGAAGTACTCGTGCGTCACCAGGTTGAAGCCGCGGATCACCGCGCGCCTGGTCTCGCCGTCGGCGATGCGCGGGATGCCGAGGCCGGCCGTCGGGTAGACGATGCCGAAATCGATGCCGAGCTCGTCGAGCCGATCATAGAGAAGGCGCGGCATCATCGCCGTGGCGCGATCGCGCGTGTTGGTCGACTGGCGGCCCCAGTAGTTCTCCATGGCGATGCCGCGCTGCTTGCGCTCGGCGATCGTGAGCGACAGCGAGTCGGGGACGCGGCGCTGCGAGGCCAGATAGCCATCGGCCGCCTTGTCGCCGGCGAGCTTGCGCATGCGCTCGGCGAACACCGGATTGTACTCGACCCAGTGACCGTCGGCATCGATGATGGGGTGCTTCAGCCCTGAACGAACGTCTGCGGGGCTGCGATGAGAGTTCATGCTTGCCTCCAAGGTGCGTCTTCGCCAGTCGACGGCGAAGGCTAGTCCTCGCGGCTGGGCGGTGCAACGCCCTCCGGGCGCCTACCCGAATCGGCCCGGATCGCAGGGCTGCAATGCGTCGGGCAGTGCCTCGCCGGCCATCTGGCGGGCGATCAGCCGGCCGGTCGCCGTGGCGAGGGTCAGGCCGACATGCTGATGGCCGTAGCCGCAATAGACATTGGCCAGGCGCGGGGCGCGGCCGATCGCCGGCCGGAAGTCGGGCAGGCTCGGCCGCTCGCCGATCCAGCGGGAAAGCTCGCTGCCGCCGACGCCGGGGAAGACATCCTTGAGATGGCGCACCAGCAGGTCGGCCCGCGACCAGGTCGGCGGCTGGTGCGGCGCCGCCAGCTCGACGGTGCCGGCGAGCCGCAGGCCTTCCTCCATCGGCGTGATGAAGAAGCCGCGCCCGGCCGGGCTGACCGGCAGGTCGAAGCGCACGTTGTCCGGCGCCAGCATGACGTGATAGCCGCGCTCGGCGACCAGCGGCGCGTTGAAGCCGAGCAGCCGGGTCAGCTCGCCGGAGGCGCGCCCGGCGGCGATCACCACCGCCTTGGCGGGCAGCGTCTCGCCGGTGGTCTGCACGGCGGTGACGCGATCGCCGGCGCGCTCGAAGCCGCGCACGCGGCTGCGCAGCACCGTGCCGCCCTCGGCGGCAAATCGTTCGGCGAGGGTGGCCACCACGCGGTACGGGTTGATGGTGTGCATGCCGTCGGGATAGTGGACGCCGCGCACGATGTGGTCGGCGAGGCCGGGCGCCATCTCGCGCGCGCGGTTGCCGTCGACGACCTCGAACACGGTGCCCTTGGCCGTCTGCAGCGCCCGTTCCTCCGCCCCGTCGGCGAAGGAGGCTTCGCTCTCGTAGACATAGAGCGCGCCGCGGCTCCTGAAGAGCTCGCCCAGGCCCGACGCCTGGATCTCGGCCTTCCAGGCGATGTTGGCCTCGGCCATGAGGTGGCCGAACGAGTCGACCCCCTTGCGGACCTCGGCGGCGCTCCAGGCGGCCCGGGCGAAGCGCGCCATCCACGGCACCAGCCAGGGCAGGCTGGGCAGGTGAACGGTGAGCGGGCTGGCGCGATTGAGCAGCATCTGCGGCACGCGCCGCAGCACCGACGGCCGGGCGAGCGGCAGCAGGTGGTCGATGGCGACGAAGCCCGCGTTGCCGTAGGACGTGGCGCGGCCGGGCTCGGCGCTGTCGATCAGGGTGACGGCGTGGCCGTCCCGCTGCAGGGCGCGGGCGGTGGCGGCTCCGACGATGCCGGCGCCGATGACGATGACGGGGTGCTGCTCGCTCATGGCGCGACGTTAGCACGTGATTGATTTACGCCGGTTATCGACTATCTACGAAGGCCATGCTTTCAGCTTCCCCCGACAATTCGCAGTCACCGGGCTGGCACGCCACCACCATCCTGTCCGTCCGCAAGGGCGGCCAGGTGGTGATGGCCGGCGACGGCCAGGTCTCGATGGGCCAGACCATCGTCAAAGGCAACGCCAGGAAGGTTCGCCGCCTCGGCAACGGCCAGATCGTGAGCGGTTTCGCCGGCTCGACGGCCGACGCCTTCACCCTGTTCGAGCGCCTCGAGAGCAAGCTCGAGCGCCATCCCGGCCAGCTGTTGCGCGCCTGCATCGAGCTCGCCAAGGACTGGCGCACCGACCGCTACCTGCGCCGCCTCGAGGCGATGATGGCGGTGGCCGACAAGGACGTGTCGCTGCTGCTCAGCGGCTCGGGCGACGTGCTCGAGCCCGAGGGCGGCATCATCGCCATCGGCTCGGGCGGCAACTACGCGCTCGCCGCGGCGCGGGCGCTGATCGACGTCGAGGGCCTCGATGCCGAGGCGATCGCCCGCAAGGCCTTGAACATCGCCGCCGACATCTGCGTCTACACCAACCACAATCTCGTCATCGAGAAGCTCTGAGAGCGCAATGAGCAACGACTTTTCCCCGCGTGAGATCGTCTCCGAGCTGGACAAGCACATCGTCGGCCAGCAGGACGCCAAGCGCGCCGTGGCGATCGCGCTGCGCAACCGCTGGCGCCGCCTGCAGCTGCCCGACGCGCTGCGCGAGGAGGTGCTGCCCAAGAACATCCTGATGATCGGCCCGACCGGCTGCGGCAAGACCGAGATCGCCCGCCGCCTGGCCAGGCTCGCCAATGCGCCGTTCCTCAAGGTCGAGGCCACCAAGTTCACCGAGGTCGGCTATGTCGGCCGCGACGTCGAGCAGATCGCCCGCGACCTGATGGAGACGGCCATCGACATGGCGCGCGAGCGGCTGCGCAAGGACGTGCGCGCCAAGGCCGAGCTCGCCGCCGAGGACCGCGTGATCGACGCGCTGTGCGGCGCCAACTCAAGCGAGGAGACGCGGCTGCGCTTCCGCCACAAGCTGCGCGCCGGCGAGCTCGACGCGCGCGAGATCGAGGTCGAGGTCGCCGAATCCGGCTCGCCGATGCAGTTCGAGGTGCCGGGGCAGCCGGGCGCCTCGGTCGGCATGATCAACATCGGCGACATGCTGGGCAAGGCGTTCGGCGGGCGCACCAGGAAGAAGAAGATGACGGTGGCCGAATCGCACGCCACGCTGTTGCGCGAGGAGAGCGACAAGCTGCTCGACCAGGAGAAGGTTGTGCGCGATGCCCGCGAGGCGGTCGAGCAGAACGGCATCGTGTTCATCGACGAGATCGACAAGATCACCGCGCGCAGCGAGTTCCGCGGCGGCGGCGACGTGAGCCGCGAGGGCGTGCAGCGCGACCTGCTGCCGCTGATCGAGGGCACGACGGTGAACACCAAGCACGGCCCGGTGAAGACCGACCACGTGCTGTTCATCTGCTCGGGCGCCTTCCACCTCGCCAAGCCGTCCGACATGCTGCCCGAGCTGCAGGGCCGCCTGCCGATCCGGGTCAGCCTGGCGTCGCTCAACCAGGAGGATTTCCGCCGCATCCTGACCGAGCCCGAGGCCAGCCTGGTCAAGCAGTACAAGGCCCTGCTGGCGACCGAGAAGGTCGAGCTCGACTTCAAGCCCGACTCCATCGACGAGCTGGCGCGCCTGTCGGCCGACATCAACGAGACGGTCGAGAATATCGGCGCCCGCCGCCTGCACACGGTGATGGAGAAGCTCCTGCAGGAGATCAGCTTCACCGCGTCGGACAAGCCCGGCCACAAGATCGAGATCGACGCCGCCTATGTCCGCGAACGCGTCGGCGAGCTGGCCAAGAACGCCGATCTCAGCAAGTTCGTGCTCTGAGTCTGGATCGGGGCTGCCGTTAGCGAGGCGTCGATCGGCCCGCCGGCGCGCGATTGGAGGCGGAGCAGGCGCTCCGCGCAGGGCGACCTACAGGCAGTAGGCGGCGATCAGATCGACGAGGTAGGCCGGGCCGTTGAGGCCCCACAGCAGGAACGACACGGCGATCAGCGCCGCCAGCAGGCAGGCGCCGCCCCACGCCAGAAAGGAGCGCCAGCTGCCTGCCGCCGTCATGCCGGCTGCGCCGCCAGGGCCGGCGGTCGCGACAGGCGCTGCTCGACGATCGGCCAATGCATCAGCGCAGCGACGAGCCCGAGCGCGATCGAGATCCACCACATCATGTCGTAGTTGCCCTGCAGGTCGAACAGACGGCCGCCGCCCCAGCCGCCGAAGAAGCTGCCGACCTGATGGCCGAAGAACACGATGCCGTTCAGCATGGTGAGATGCACCGGCCCGAAGATGTAGCCGACCAGCGCGGTGGTCAACGGCACGGTGCCGAGCCAGAGGAAGCCCAGCGCGGCGGCGAAGGCCAGGACGGAAGCAGCCGACAGAGGCACCAGGATGAAGGCGAGGAACACCGCCGACCGCAGGAGGTAGAGCGCCGTCAGCAGGTTCTTGCGCTTGTACCGGCCGCCCAGCGAGCTCCAGATCACCGCGCCGGCGATGTTGAACAGGCCGACCATGCCAATCGCCCAGCCGCCCAGCTCGGACGGTGAAAGGCTGATCCCGAACAACGTAAGGCCGACGCCCTTGTCGGAGATGTAGGCCGGAAGGTGGCCGCCCACGAAGGCGACGTGGAAGCCGCAGACGAAATAGCCGATCACCAGCAGCACGAAGCTGCGCTGGGCAAAGGCCTCGCTCAGGGCTTCGCCGGCCGTCTGCCTGCCGCCGGATGCCTTGCGCGCCGCCGCGATCTGCCTGGTGTCGTTGAGCCCGAAGGCCAGCAGGATCATCAGCACCGACAGGATGGTCAGCGCCCACATGGTCGGGCGCCAGTCGCCGAAGTAGTTCTGCAGCACGGCCGCGAGCGGCACGATGAAGAACTGGCCGAACGAACCGCCCGCCGAGCACAGCCCGACCGCCAGGGCCTGCTTCTCCGGCGGCGCCACCCGGAGGATGACGCCGAGCACCGGCCCGAACGTGGCGGCCGACAAGCCCACGCCGACCAGGATGTTGCCCAGCACGAGCATGAACGCGTCATGCATGGTCGCCGTCACGATCATGCCCAGCACGTAGAACACGCCGCCGCCCGCTATGGTCACGGCCGATCCGAAGCGGTCGCACAGGCGCCCCGAGAAAGGGGCGATGACCCCCATCAGCAGCATGGAAAAGGCGGTGCCGAACGAGAACAGCTCGCGGCCGACATGCAGCTCGGCCGAGACCGGCTTGAGGAAGATCCCGAAGCTCTGACGAACGCCGAGACCGATGGTGAGGACGAGAAAACCGCACCACACGGCGGTCCAGTACGAACGGGAACTCATGGCCGGCAACTTGTGGCGGCGCGAAGGCCATGACAAGACATCCTGCCTCGGCCTTTCCATAGAATTACTTCATGCCGCCACAAGCTCCGATGTGGCACAACATGCCCATGATGGGACCGTGGCTGCGCAGGGCATCCTGGGGAGGTCTGGCGATCGTCGTGCTGACGCTTGCCGGCACGGCCCTCGCCGCGCCGCGGCTCGAGCGCGAGCGCTGCCTCTTCAAGCCGCCGCGCGGCGACCGGGTCGAGTGCCTCGTGCTGATCGTTCCCGAGAATCGCGACCAGCCGGAAGGGCGCGAGGTCCGGTTGAAGGTCGCTGTCCTGAAGGCCAAGCGCGCCGCCAGTGCCGAGCCGATGTTCTACCTTTCGGGGGGCCCCGGCGATGCGCCCCTGGTCGCCTCCACGCCGGGCGCCGACGCGCTGTCCGAGGGCGACTGGTGGAACGAGACCGCCGCCATCCGCCGCCGGCGCGACGTCGTCATCCTGAGCCAGCGCGGCGCCGGCGGATCGACGCCCAACCTCGACTGCTTCGATCCGCGCACCTCCGGGCCGGCCAAGGTCCGGCGGCGCGAGGTGACCGATCAGCAGGAGCGCGACATCCTGGTGCGTTGCCGCAGCGGCCTCGATCGCAAGAAGATCGATCTGGCGATGTACTCGACGCCGGCGCTCGCCGACGACGTGGCCGACCTCGCCTCCGCGATGTCGCTGGCGAAGATCAACCTCTATGGCGTCTCCTATGGGACGCGGTGGGGGCTCGAGGTGATGCGCCGCCATCCCGACTTGGTGCGCGCGGCCGTCCTGGACGGCGTCTACCCGCCGCAGGTCAACGGCGAGCAGAACGAGGCCGACGTCGTGCGCCGCGCCTTCGAGCAGCTCTATGCCGACTGCAATGCCGACGCGCTGTGCCGGGAACGCCACCCGGGCCTGCGTCAGACGGTCGAAGGCGCCATCCTGGGCGCCGCCCACAATCCCATCGAGATCGCGCTTCAGCTCGACGACGGGCCGCAGGCCGTCCGTCTCGACAGCGCCAAGCTGCTGATGGTGCTGCTGCACATGATGCGGGAAAGCGAGGCGGCTCTGATCCCCGAGACGGTGGCCGCGGCGCTGCACGGCGACGTGCGGCTCCTGAAACTGTTCGCCGAGGACCTCGAGAGCAGCGACGGCGGGCTGCTCGAGCAGAACGCGCAGCAGTTCGACGGGCTCTACAACAGCATCGAGTGCCGCGAGACGTGGGGCGCGGTCGATCGCGCCGCGCGCCGCCGCATGATCGAGGCGAGCGGCGTCTACGGTCTCAGCGCGCGCGCCAGCAAGTCGCCGGCCTTCTGCCCGATCTGGCGCGTCGCCCCGGCGCCGGCCGCGGAGCGCCAGCCGGTGAAGTCGGCCGTCCCGACGCTTCTGCTGAGCGGGCTGTACGACTGGCTGACGCCTCCGGCCTGGGGCCGCGAGGCGGCGCGTCACCTCTCGTCGTCGCGCCATGTCGTGTTCCGGTCCCTCGGCCACGGCGTCGCCGTGCAGGATCCCTGCGCCGGCCGCCTGCGCGACGCCTTCATCGAGGATCCCGACCCCAAGCGGGGGCTGGCGTGCCGCCCCGACACGCCGCTCAACTTCACCGCCGCCTACGAGCGCGCGCGCAACCTGCCGTGACTTGACCCGCTACTTCATCAGGTCGGGCGCGAGGAGGCGGGGCAGGAAGAGGGCGATGTCGGGCCATATGATCATCGCTGCCAGCACCAGAATCATCGGCACCAGCATGATCATGGTGTCCTTGAGGGCATGGCGCAGGCGGACGCCGGCGACGGCGCAGGAGATCATCAGGCAGAGGCCGTAGGGCGGCGTCACCAGGCCGAAGGCGAGCGCCACGATCGAGACGATGGCGAAGTGGACGGGGTTCATGTCGACCGACTTGGCGAGTGGCTCCAGCACCGTGCCGACGATGATGATGGCGGGGATGGCGTCGAGGAAGCATCCGACCACCAGGAACACCAAGGCGATGAAGAAGCCGACGCCGATCGCGCCCATGCCCCAGGTCGCGACGTTGGCCAGCAGCTCCTGGGGGATCCGGTAGTAGGCCAGCAGCCAGCCGAAGGCGCTCGCCGTGCCGATGCAGAACAGCGCCACCGAGGCCAGCCGGCCGGTGTCGAGCAGGGCCTTGAACAGCTCGCGCGGCCCCATCTCGCGGTAGACCACGATCGACAGCACCGCCGAGTAGAGCACCGCGGCGCAGGCCGATTCGGTGGCGGTGAACCAGCCGAGCAGGATGCCGCCGACGATGATGAACGGCGTCATCAGGGCCGGGATCGACACCCAGATCGCGCACAAGAGCTGGCGGAAGCTCGAGCGCGGGTAGGTCGGATAGCCGCGCCGCACGGCGTAGACGTGCACGGTCGCGATCTGCGCGCCGGCGATCAGCAGGCCCGGCACGACGCCGGCGAGGTAGAGGGCGCCGATCGAGGTCGAGATCAGGCCGCCCCACACAATCATCAGGATCGAGGGCGGGATGACCACGGCGAGGACGGCCGACACCGCGGTAATGGCGACCGAGAAGGAAAGGTCGTAGCCCTCCTTGGTCTGGGCATCGATGAAGATCTTGCTCTGGCTCGCCGCGTCGGCCGTCGAGGAGCCGGAGATGCCGGCGAAGAACACCGAGAGCACCACATTGATCTGGGCGAGCGAGCCCGGCCAGCTTCCGACCAGCGCGCGCGACAACGCCACCAGCCGGTCGGTGATGCCGCCGATGCTCATCAGGTTGGCCGTCAGCAGGAAGAACGGCACCGCCAGCAGGATGAAGGAGTTGTAGGCGTTGAAGGTCTCCTGCGCGAGCATCATGGTCGACAGCCTGGGCTCTATGTAGAACAGCGGCAGGCAGGCCAGGCCGAGCGCGAACGCGACCGGGACGCGCAGGACCAGCAGGAGGAAGAAGACGCCGAACAGGATCGCCGCGGCTTCTCCCGAGCCGAGCACCGACCCGGTCATGGCGCAGCCCCGCCCAGCGCGATGCGGGCCTCGTCGACCAGCTGCTCGCCGATGAAGACGATCCAGGTCACGCCTGCTGCCGGCCACGCCACATGGATCAGCCACAGCGGCAGCTCGGCCAGCTCGGAGGTGCGGTACCAGGCAAAGCGCGTGAACTCGATCCCGCCGACGACGAAGACCAGGGCCATCGCCAGGATGCCGAGGCGGGCGAGGATGCGCACCACCGCCTCGCCGCGCCTCGGCAGGGTCGGCCAGACATCGACCTCGAAATGAGCGCTTTCCCGTACGCCGACCATGGCACCGATCATGATCATCCAGATGAACAGGAAGCGCGCCATCTCCTCGGTCCAGATGTAGGCCGGGATCAGGTCGGTGTAGCGCGACACCATCTGGAGCGTGACGGGAACGACAAGGATGGCCACGGAGAGAGCGAGCAGCACCGTCAGGAGGCGTGCGTAAGCCGCCGTGAAGCGGCGCCACAAACCGTGTGGCGGGGCGACGGGAAGGGACATCAGGGGACCGTGGGAGAGGGGAAAAACCGGGGCGGATGGAACGACACCACCGGAGTGCGCACTTTTCCTCTCCGCTTCGCGGCAGGGCACACCCTTACCTGATTACCCAGATGCGTCCGCCCGCACGGTGGCGCCGCAGGAACGGTGGGTCGTATGGAACGCGAGGCCCCTCTACTGCGCCCTTTGATGACGCTTTGGCGCACTGAGCGCACAGCCTTTTGCGTCGCGGAGCTTAATGGGTAATCAGATACCCTTATGGGCGCGTTTTTCATTCTCCTCCCTAGCGAAGCTGGGGAGGTGCCCCCGTAATCGGGGGCGGAGGGGTCATGGGCCGCAGTCCCGCTGCTCATGACCCCTCCGTCGCCGTAAGACGGCGACACCTCCCCAGCTTCGCTAGGGAGGAGAATGAAATGCGTGCCCACATGCGAATGCCCTGCGCTTCGGGGAGAGGTGCCTCATACGCGTCCCATCTCAGGACGACAGACAGGTTCGCGGTCGCGAACCTGATCGGCTGCTGACGGACGGCGCTCGCAAAAGTCACAGGCTCTCGCAGCGGGGCCGGGGAGGAGTGGCGGTGCCCAGCACCGCTCAGTTCAACGCCACGATCTTGGCGAAGATCGCGTCGGCGCCGATCTCCTTGGCGTAGCTTTCCATCACCGGGTCGACGAGCTTCTTCATCGGCGCGCGATCCTTGAAGGCGATGCGCTTCAGCTTGCCGGCCTTCTCCAGCGCGACCAGCTTCTGCTCGTCCTCCGAGCTCTCGACCTGCCGGCCGTAGGCGCCGGCTTCCTTGCCGGCCTTGACGATCGCTTCCTGGAGATCCTTCGGCAGAGTCTTGAAGGTCTTGCCGGAGAAGCAGATCGGCCGGATGGTGATGGCGTGCTCGGTCATCGCGAGGTTGGGCGCCACCTCGTAGAATTTCATCGTCTCGACGCCGGCCGCCTCGTTCTCGCCGGCGGCGATGACGTTGTTCTGGATGGCGTTGTAGACCTCGTTGTAGGCGATGACCGTGGGCGACATGCCGGCGGCGGCGAAGGTCTTCGACCAGATCGGCGCGCCCTGGACGCGCACCTTGAGGCCCTTGATCTCGGCCAGGCTCGACACCGGCTTGTTGACGAAGATGTTGCGCGTGCCGCCGCCGGCGTAGCCGATCAGCATGACATCGGCCTTCTGCGCGATCTCGTCGGCCACCGGCTTCAGGAGGTCGGCATCGAGGACCTTGTTCCAGTGCGCGAGATCGCGGAACAGGAAGGGTGCGTCGATGAACGGCGCGGCCCGCGAGAAGGTCGACATGTGGGCCGGCGAGACGATGCCGTAATCGACCGCCTTGCCCTGCGCCATGTACTCGAAATACTGCTTCTCCAGGCCGAGCGACGAGTTGCGATGGAGCACGAAGTTGACGGGCTTGCCGTAGTACTTCTTCACCAGCTCCTCGAACCGGAGCAGCGCCTTGTTGAAGGCGTGATCGTCGTTGAACTGGACGGCGCCATTGAGCGTGATCGGGGCCTGGGCATGGGCGGCGCCGATGAACGGCGCGGCAAGAGTCGTGGCGGCAAGCCCGCCGAGCAGGGTTCTGCGGTACATCGTTGGTTTCCTCCATGGTCCGCCGTGGTTTCCGGCGGCGGACCTTGGCGCGCACTATGCCCGCGATCGGGCGGTCGTGCCACAAAGCACGATTCCTGTTGCGTGATGCCGTGGGCAACCGTGACGGCGAAGGCAGGCGCGTGTTGAGGCAGATCAATGACGCGACGGGCGGATTTTCACATCATGCATACAGGCGCGGCGACCGGTGATTTCCGGATCTGACTTCTAGAGCTTTCGTTCGACGCCACTCCTTTGCTAGACTTGCTTAATTAAACACAAATAAGACGTACTATTTGCGTTAGTCAACGGAAGGCGGGAACAGCGGTGCTGGACCTGAATGCGTCAGGGGCTGCCTTAGGGGCATTGGTCTGCGTCGCTCTGCTTGCAGCCATGAGGCGGGGGTCGGCGCTGGCGCTCGTCTATCCGGCAAGTGCGACGGCAGCGGTCGTTCTCGGCATCGTCGACCTGCATGTGCTGCTCGGCGGCGACGTGGCGACCGCGCACCTGCCGATCGGCCTGCCGACCATCGGCCTGCACCTGCGGCTCGACGCGCTGTCGGCCTTCTTCGGCCTCGTCGTCAACGGCGGCGTGCTGGCGGCCAGCCTCTACGGCATGGGGCTCGATCGGGCGACGGAAATGACGCCGCGCGTCGAACCGCTGTTCGCGCTGTTCGTGGCGGCGATGAACCTCGTGCTGCTGGCCGACGATGCCTACGCCTTCCTGTTCTCCTGGGAGCTGATGTCGCTCGCCTCGTGGGCACTGGTGATCGCGCGCCACATCGACTCCGAGTGCCGGCGGGCGGCTCACCTGTATCTCGTCATGGCGACGATCGGCACGGTGGCGCTGCTGTTCGCCTTCGGCGGCCTCGCGGGCCAAGCCGGCGGCTATGCCTTCTCGACCATGCGCAACCAGGTGCCGCAGCCGCTCGTCGCGGCCCTGATCCTTCTGGCGGCGCTGGTCGGCTGCGGCTCGAAGGGCGGTCTCATCCCGCTGCATGCCTGGCTGCCGCTCGCCCATCCGGCGGCGCCGAGCCACGTCTCGGCCCTGATGAGCGGCGTCATGACCAAGGTGGCGATCTATTGCTTCGTGCGCATCGCCTTCGATCTCCTGGGGCCTCCCGCGTGGTGGTGGGCGTTGCCGCCGATCGTGCTCGGCGTGCTGACGGCGGTGCTCGGCCTGCTCTACGCCGTGCTCGACGGCGATCTCAAGCGCGTCCTCGCCTACTCGACCATCGAGAATGTCGGCGTGATCTTCGTCGCGCTCGGCCTCGCCCTGGCCTTCCGCGCCAACGGCCAGGACGGCGCGGCGGCCGTGGCGATGGCGGCGGCCCTGCTGCATTGCCTGAACCATTCGTGGTTCAAGTCGCTGCTCTTCCTCGGCGCCGGCGCTGTCCTGCATGCCACCGGGCGGCGCGATCTCGACGGCCTGGGCGGCCTGATACATCGCATGCCGCGCACCGCCGCCTTCTTCCTGGTCGGCGCGCTCGCCATCGCGGCACTGCCGCCGCTCAACGGCTTCGTCTCGGAATGGCTGTTGTTCCAGGCGGTCATGGCGGCGCCCGAGCTGCCGCAGGCGGCGCTGCATTTCGCCTCGCCGGCGATCGGCGCCATGCTGGCCCTGGCGGCCGCCCTCGCCGCCGCCTGCTTCGTGCGCGTCTATGGCACCGTCTTTCTCGGCCGGCCGCGCAGTGCCGAGGCGGCGGCAGCGCATGAAGCGCCGCTGGTGCAGCAGGTCGCGCTGGGCGGGCTTGCCGTGCTGTGCGTCCTGGGCGGCCTCCTGGGCAGCGTCCTGGCCTGGGCACTGGGACCGGTGCTGGCCCAGACGGTCGGCAGCGCCCTGCCAGGAGACGGCAGCGGCCCGACGCCGCTCTCGCTGGTCGCCTTCGATCCCGAGCGCAGCATCTACGACGCGCCGGTGATCGCCCTGTTCGTCCTGATCGCCTCGCTGGCGACCATGCTGGTGGTCCACCGCCTGTCGGCGCGGCGCACGCGCCGCGGCCCGGCCTGGGATTGCGGCTTTCCCGATCCGTCGCCGCTCACCCAGTACACCGCCTCGAGCTTCGCCCAGCCGCTGCGCCGCGTGTACGGCACGACGGCGTTCGCCGCCCGGGAAACAGTCGACATGCCGCCGCCCGGCGACGGCCGTCCGGCACGGCTCGCCGTGGCTTCGGTCGACTACGCGTGGCAGGCGTTCTATGCCCTGCCCGCCCGGCTGGTGCTGCGCCTGTCCGAGCGCCTCAATGCGCTGCAGTTCCTGACCATCCGCCGCTATCTCGGGCTGATGTTCGCGGCCCTCGTCATCCTGCTGTCGATCGCGGCGCTGACGACATGACCGGCGACCTCGTCCTGCAGTTCCTGGCGCAAGGTGCGCAGATGACCATGGTGCTGCTGATCGCGCCGCTCGCGGTCGGCGTCGTCCGCCTGGTCAAGGCGCGGCTGATGCGCCGGCAGGGACCGCCGCTGCTGCAGGTCTATCGCGACCTCGCCAAGCTCCTGCGCAAGGAATCGGTGATCGCGGAGAGCGCCTCGTGGCTGTTCCGCAGCGCGCCGTACCTGATCTTCGCGCTGACCTGGGTGGCGGCGGCGCTGGTGCCGAGCTTCGCCTCCGGCCTGATGTTCAACTGGGCAGCCGACGTCGTGGCGCTGGTGGCGCTGCTCGGTGCCGCCCGCGCCCTGCTGGCGCTGGCCGGCATGGATGTCGGCACCAGCTTCGGCGGCATCGGCTCGTCGCGCGAGATGATGATCGCGACGCTGGCGGAGCCGGCGATGATGCTGATCGTGCTCACGCTCGCCATCGCTGCCGGCACGACCCGGCTGGCCGGCGTGGCCGACTTCTTCATCGCCGAGCCGTGGGCGGTCCGGGTGACGCTCGCCCTGTCGCTGATCGCCCTGGTCATCGTGGCGCTGGCCGAGAATGCGCGCATCCCGGTCGACAACCCGGCGACCCACCTCGAGCTCACCATGGTTCACGAGGCCATGATCCTGGAGTATTCCGGACGCCATCTCGCGCTGGTCGAGGCGGCCAGCCACCTCAAGCTGGTGCTCTACCTGTCGCTGCTGATCTGCCTGTTCGCGCCCTTCGGCATGGCGCCGGCGACGGCCGGCCCGACGGGGTGGCTGGCAGGCCTCGTCGTGTGGGCGGCGAAGCTCCTGCTGGGCGCGGCGCTGCTCGGCGTGTGGGAGGTCAGCATCGCCAAGATGCGCGTCTTCCGGTTGCCCGATTTCGTCGGCGTCGCCTTCGTCTTCGGCTTTCTCGCCATCCTGCTCGCGTTCCTGTCGCGCGGAGCGATGGCATGAGCGGCGCCCACGACATCTCTCATCTGCTGGCCGGCGCCATGCTGGTGACCAGCTTCGCCCTGCTCTACCAGGAGCGCGTCGCCTCCGTGCTCAATGCCTTCGCGGTCCAGTCGATCACGCTGGCGCTGGCGGTCGCCTGGACCGCCTGGTCGGACAATCGGCCCGACCTGTTCATCACAGCCCTGATCGCGCTCGGCCTCAAGGGCATCGTCATCCCGCTGGCGCTGCGCCGCATGGTCGAGCGGCTCGGCATCCACCGGCAGGTCGAGAAGGTGGTCGGCGTCGGCCCAGCCCTGCTGGTCGGCCTGGCGCTCACCGGCCTCGCGCAGGCGCTGGTCGCCAAGGTGGCGACCGGCACCGCGAGCCACGCCCGCGAGGCGCTCGCGCTGGCGCTCGCCATTGTCCTGCTGGGCTTCCTGATGATGATCGTCCGCCGCAACGCGGTGACCCAGGTCGTGGGCTTCATGTCGATGGAGAACGGCCTGATCCTGGCCGCGACCGGCGCGCGCGGCATGCCGCTGGTGGTCGAGGTCAGCGTCGCCTTCTCGGTGCTGATCGCGCTGTTCGTGTTCGCCGTCTTCGTGTTCCGCATCCGCGAGCGCTTCGACACGGTCGACATCGAGGCGCTCGATCGCATGCGCGGTGACCGGCGATGATCGAGCCCTGGCAGCTCGTCGTGCTGGTACCCTTCGCGGCGGCGCTGCTGCTGGTGGCGATTCCATCGTATCGCGCCGGCGCCGTCGTGAACGTGATCGCCTCGGCGCTGACGCTGGCGGTCGGCGGCTGGCTGGTGGCGTTCGATCGTCTCGTCGGCGACTACGCCATCATCGACGAGCTCAACATCGTCTTCGTCGTCATCAACACCCTGGTCGGCTTCACGACCGCCCTGTTCAGCGCCGCCTACATCGGCCACGAGATCGAGTCAGGCCGCCTGTCGCCGGCCTTCGTGCGCTTCTACCATGCCATGTTCCAGGCGATGATGGGCTCGATGAACGTCGCGCTGATCGCCAACAACATCGGCGTGATGTGGGTCGGGCTGGAGCTCGCCACGCTGATCACCGTGGTGATGGTCGGGCTGTACCGCACGCCGCAGGCGATCGAGGCGGCGTGGAAGTACTTCATACTGGCCAGCGTCGGCATCTCGCTGGCGTTCTTCGGCACAATCCTGATCTACCTCGCGGGCCAGCCGGCGCTGGGCGAGGGCGTGCCGGCGATGACCTGGAGCCTGCTGCACGGCGTCGCCGCGCGCCTCGACCCGGAGATCCTCGACCTCGCCTTCATCTTCCTGCTGGTCGGCTACGGCACCAAGGTCGGCCTGGCGCCGCTGCATGCCTGGCTGCCCGACGCCCATGCCGAAGGCCCGACGCCGATCTCGGCCGTGCTGTCGGGCCTGCTGCTGAACGTCGCGCTCTACGCGCTGCTGCGCTTCAAGATGCTGGTGTCCGCCAATCCGGAAGCGCTCGACCCCGGGCAGATCATGGTGGTGATGGGGCTGGTGTCGCTGATCTTCGCCGCGTTCATGCTGTACCAGCGGCGCGACATCAAGCGGCTGTTCGCCTACTCCTCGATCGAGCACATGGGCCTGATGGTGTTCGCCTTCGGCATGGGCGGCCCGCTCGCCAATTTCGCCGGGCTGCTGCACATGGCGATGCACAGCCTGACCAAGTCCGGTATCTTCTTCGCGGTCGGCCACATCGCCCAGGCGAAGGGCACCCAGCGCCTCGCCGACATCAGGGGCCTCAGCGTCACCCATCCGCGGCTCGCCGTCCTGTTCGCCCTGGCGGTGCTGGCGATCTGCGGCCTGCCGCCGTTCGGCGTCTTTATGAGCGAGTTCCTGATCCTGACGACGACGTTCGCTCGTGATCCCTGGCTGGCACTGCTGCCGGCCTTCGGCCTGCTGGTGGGCTTCGGCGCGCTGCTGCTGCGCCTCCAGGGCACGATCTTCGGCGAGCCGGTCGGCCCGAGCCACCGGGTCGACGGATCGTTCGTGCCGATGATGCTGCATCTCGCGCTGGTGCTCGCCGCCGGCATCTTCCTGCCGCCGATGCTGGTCGCCTGGTTCCAGCGCGCCGCGGAGCTGCTGGGATGAGGGACGGTCGCGAGGCAGGAGAGGGGCTCGCCCTGCGCGACCTCGCCGCCGGCCGCACGGCCGGCGCCGACGGCTACATCCGGTGCCCGGTCGATGCCACGACTTGGTCGCGCTTGTGCGACGGCTGCGCCGGCGGGCAGCAGGATCTGCAGGCGCTGTGGGCCGACGGCGGGACCATGTGCCTGGCGCTCGGCGACCGCGAGTACGCCCTGCGCGCGATCGTCTCGCTGGCGACCGATGCGGGGCGCTATCCATCGGTCGCCAGCCGCCATCGCCCGGCGCTGCGGCTCGAGCGGGCGATGCGCGACCTCTACGGCGTCGAGCCGGTCGGCCTGCCCGATCCGCGGCCGTGGCTCGACCACGGCCGCTGGCCCGGGCGGCAAGGCGATGCGCCCTATCCGTTCCTGCCGGTCGAAGGCGAGGGCCTGCACCAGATCCCGGTCGGCCCGGTCCATGCCGGCATCATCGAGCCCGGCCATTTCCGCTTCACCGCCAACGGCGAGACCGTGGTCCGCCTAGAGGAGAGGCTGGGCTACGTCCACAAGGGCGTCGAGGGCCTGATGGCGGGCGCCTCGATCGAGAACGGTGCGCGGCTTGCCGGGCGCATCTCGGGCGACAGCACGGTCGCCTATGCCTGGGCCTTCGCGCGCGCCGTCGAGGCGGCGCTCGGCTGGACGCCGCCCGCCCGCGCCGTCCTGCTGCGCGCCGTGATGGCGGAGCTGGAGCGCGTGGCGCATCACATCGGCGACGTCGGCGCGATCTGCAACGACGCCAGCGTGGTCGCCATCCATGCAAGCTGCGCCGTGCAGCGCGAGGACGTCCTGGCTGTGGCCGGCGCGTGCTTCGGCCATCGCCTGATGATGGACTGCATCGTGCCGGGCGGTGTGGCCGTCGATCTGTCGCCCGACGGCGTCGGCCGGATTCGCGGCCTGCTCGCCCGCCTGGAGGCGACGCGCAGCGACGTGCTGCGGGTCTACGATTCGATGCCGTCGCTGCAGGATCGCACGGTCACCACCGGCATCGTCTCGCCGGCGCTGGTCCGCCAGTACGCGGCCGGCGGTTTCGTCGGCCGCGCCTCGGGGCGGGCCTTCGATGCGCGCAAGAGCTTCGCCTACGCGCCCTACGACCAGGTCGATTTCGCCCTCAAGGTGCGCAGCGGCGGCGATGTCGATGCCCGCCTGCTCGTGCGCCTCGACGAGATCGGCGAGAGCCTGGCGATCCTGGCGCAGCTGCTCGGCAGGCTGGCGCCGGGCGCGATCAGGAGCGATCGCCCGGCCGTGTCGTCGGGTGAAGGGGCGGGGTTGATCGAGGCGTTTCGCGGCGACGTCTTCGTCGATGTCCGCGTGCTGGATGGACGGCTGGCCCGCGTTCATGCGCGCGACGCCAGCTGGTTCCAGTGGCCGCTGCTCGAGGCGGCGATCGAAGGCAACATCGTCGCCGACTTCCCGCTGTGCAACAAGTCGTTCAACTGCTCCTACTCGGGGCACGACCTGTGAGAACGTTCCTGCTCGACGCCCTGACCAAGGGCAAGGCCACCATTCCCGCTCCCGGTCCCGACGCCGCGGCGCTCGCGGAGGCAGCGCGTGCGCTCGGCGAGCGTGGCCGCCAGCGTCTCGGGCGCTCGCTCGCCATCCGCGAGATCGACGCCGGCTCGTGCAATGGCTGCGAGCTCGAGATCCACGCGGTGAACAACCCGATCTACGACGCCGAGCGCTTTGGCCTCCGGTTCGTCGCCTCGCCGCGCCATGCCGACGTGCTGCTGGTCACCGGCCCGGTCACCTGGAACATGCGCGAGGCGCTGCTGCGCACGTATCACGCGACGCCCGAGCCCAGATGGGTCGTGGCGCTGGGCGACTGCGCGGTCGATTGCGGCGTGTTCGCCGGCTCCCCGGCGGTGGTCGGCCCGCTCGCCGACATCCTGCCGGTCGACCTGCACGTGCCCGGCTGCCCGCCGGCGCCGCTGGCGATCGTCAAGGCCCTGCTGGCGCTGATGGAGGTGCAGGCTTAGGTCTTACTTGCACGTCTCGATCTTCGGCGGCGCCCCGATGACGGTGGCCACCTTGGCGATGTCGAGGCAGCGCGTGCCGATCCAGCCTTGCAGCTGCACGAAGAGGGCGTACTTAGCGAAGGTGTCGGCCTGCTCGACGGGGGTGCCCTTGAGGCGGGCCAGCAGCCAGTACAGCGCATAGATGTTGCTGGTGGCGTAGTCGGCCGCCGCCATGTCGAGATCCTTGCCCCACCGCACGGCGTTCTTGGCCGCCGCGCCCGTCGGGTCGGCGATGCCGGCCAGCCACGCGTTCGAGTTGGAGACCAGGGCATAGGGCCCGCCCTGCTGGGCGCGCAGCGCCTTGGCCTGCTCGGCCATGGCGATGTAGCCCTGGCCGGCGATCGTGCTGCCGGCGCAGCCGCTGCGGCAGACCGCGACGAAGGTCAGGTACTCGGCCAGGATGATCTCGATGTTGCCGTTGTTGTGCTTGCGCCAGGCCCGCGCCAGGTGCCAGCCCTGGGTGGTCTCGTTGCTCCACGGCTTCGCGGCCAGCGGCGTGTCGCGCTCGAGGTCGCCGATCACCGCTTGCGCGGCGGCCTGCCATTCGGCGGGAATTTGCGCGAACGCCTTGCCCGCCCCCATGAAGGCGAGCAGCGCCAGCGCGATCAGGATCTTCATGAACGTCCTCCCGGGTTTCAGGCCGCCTGCCTAGCTTTGGCCGGCGGGTATTCGACCATTCCGTCGATCTTCACCTCGAACGCCTCGCGCGGCCTGAGCCGGCGGGCCTGCGCGGCCGTGATGACGGGATAGTGTCGCGCATCGTCGATCGCCGCGCCGACCTCCCAGCAATCGTCCTCGTTGGTGATCCACCGGGCGCCGGGAAAGCGCCGCATGTCGATCGCCCGCGAGTAGGCGCGCAGCGACTTGTGCTCCTTGCGGGCGTACTCGTGGAAGTACGACATGATCAGCTCGCGCAGGGATCGATAGACCGGGTCGCGCCAGCGCAGCCAGGCATGGTTGGTCTTGGAGATGGCGCCCCAGTAGCCGTCGCGGCGGAACACCGCGATCACGTGATCGGCATCGCCCTGGGCGGTCATGTCGACGACCAGCGGCGGGCGGCCCTGCAGCCACAGGGCGCAGGCAGCGACGAACGCCCCTTCGATGCAGTGCCCCTTGCCGTGGCGCAGCACGCGCCGCACCGAATAAAGGGTCGCGCCCCCCTCTTCATGATTGGCGGGAAGGCTGGTGACGAACGCCTGGACCTGCTCCGGCGTGGCCAGGGAGCGCAGGAGCCTGCCTTCCCCGGTGTCGAGGCCGAGGTCGGCTGGCGATGGCTTGTCGACGTGACGCATCGTCTGCAATTGTGCCGCGACGGCAGCCTGTCGGCCAGAGGATGCAATTCGGGCCGCCGGTTGGTGGAGCTGAGGGGGATCGAACCCCTGACCTCCTCATTGCGAACGAGGCGCTCTCCCAGCTGAGCTACAGCCCCTGACAACCGGTTCAAGGTCCGAGGAGGCGCGGATAATGGTTGGCGGGTCACCTGTCAAGCAAGGCGGTGTGTGATAGCGTCCGGCGTCCGTGCAAGAGGGAGTTGGTCGGTGACAGGCAGCAGTAGTCAAGGCAGCAAGCGGGCCGTTCAGTCTGACGGCGCCCCCAAGGCGCTCGGTCCCTATTCCCAGGCCATCGTGGCCAACGGCATGGTGTACTGCGCCGGCCAGATCCCGCTCGATCCGGCGAGCGGCAATCTCGTCGAGGGCGGCATCGCCGAGCAGACCCACCAGGTGCTGAAGAACCTGCGGGCAGTGCTGAAGGCCGCGGGCAGCGATCTCGACCGCGCGGTCAAGACCACGGTGTTCCTGAAGAGCATGGACAGCTTCGCCGCCATGAACGAGGTGTACGGCCGGCCGGAGTATTTCGGTGCCAATCCGCCGGCGCGCTCGACGGTCGAGGTGGCGCGCCTGCCGCGCGATGTCCTCGTCGAGATCGAGATCGTCGCCCTCGCCTGACCCCCATGCCAATCTTCAACCCATGAACGACCCCGTGAGCTGGCTCCTGGGCCTCGGCGCCCTCGTCCTCCTGGCCCTGGCGATCGCACACTTCCTGATCGCTCTGGTGCTCATCATCCCGACCTGGCGCATCTGCGTGCGCGCGGGATTCTCCGGTGCACTCTCGCTCCTGCACCTCGTGCCGGTCGTCGGCTCGTTCATCGTCATGGCCATCCTGGCGTTCAGCACCTGGCCCAATGGCGAAGCCCGGCCGGGACGCTGACCATGGGCGGTGAATTCGCAGCCCTCTCGGGCTTCTTCGGGTTGACCAGCCTGTTCGCGGTGGTCGCGGCCGCGTTCGGCGGCTGGATGGCCTGGCGCATCGTCGAGAAGAGCGGCCTGCCGGGCTGGCTGGGGCTCGTCGCCATGCTGCTCACCCTGACCGGCATCGGCTCGATCGTGCCGCTGGTCCTGCTCTGGATCTTCGCCTTCATGGACTGGCCGCGCGACGCCGCCGCCGGCGCGCCGGCGCGCCCGCAAGCGCCGCCGTCGGGTGGGCCGCCGACGCCCGCTGCACCCGCCGCGCCAGCGGCGCTCGCCGCACCGCCGGCCGCGCTGGCGGATCGGCGGACCTGGCGCCTCAGCGGCAAGGTCATGGGCGGCGGCGACGTCGCGCTGGTCGTCAGCGATGGTGTGCCGGCCTATGTCCTGACCGGTGCGACGGCGGCCGGTCCGACCGAGCTGTCGCTGCCCGACCCGTCGGTCGGCCAGCCGCATGCCCGCATCCTGACCGCCGTCGGCCGCATCGGCCTCGAGGACCTCGGATCCGCCGGCGGAACGCTGATCGACGGCGCGCGCCTGCTGCCCGAGCACGGCCCGCGCGACATCAGTGCCGCCCGCATCATCCGCATCGGCGGCGTCGATCTGGTGCTGTCGCGGGCGTGACCTTGCCCCTCCTGTGAAGATCGGGGCGGGGGCCGCCCCGATCTTCACGGCATCGTGGCGCGCGCCGGTGCGCCGCGGGGTCTCCCCAGGCTTCGCTGGAGGAGCTGAACAGCGGCTCTCTCGGTCCTCCAAATAGGCTTGGATCGGCAATCCGCGCCGAGTAGGGTGCGCGGCCGGCGGGGCTTCCGGCGGCTTGGGAACGGAGAGACGATGCAGTCGCTGGCGGTGCTGATCGACAAGGTGATCGACATCTACACCTGGATCGTGATCGCCGGTGCGATCATGAGCTGGCTGGTGGCGTTCGGCGTCGTCAACGTGCGCAACCAGTTCATCCGCATCGTCGTCGACCTGCTCTTCCGGCTGACCGAGCCGGTCCTGCGACCGATCCGGCGCATCCTGCCCAACCTGGGCGGCGTCGACATCTCTCCCGTCGTCCTGCTGCTCGGCCTGTTCTTCGTCCGCAGCCTGCTGTGGGAGTACGTCTGGCCGAGCCTCATCCGCTGATACCATGGCCGACCCTGCGTTCCTGCGCCGCGCCAGCGATGGCGTGACGATCGAGCTGCGCGTCCAGCCGCGTGCGCGCCGCGTCGCGCTGGAATGCAGCGGCGCGGGCGTGCTGAAGGCCGCGGTCACGGCGCCGGCCGAGGATGGCAAGGCCAACCGCGCCGTGATCGACCTGCTCGCCGGCGAGTGGCGGCTGGCGAGATCGACGCTCGCGGTGACGCGCGGCGCCGCCGCCCGCGACAAGGTGGTGAAGCTTGCCGGCGAGCCCGCCGAACTCGCCGACCGCATCTCCCTTTGGGTAAAGGCCCATTGTCACGAAGGGCGCGCCGACACTCATGACTGAGGCAAAGCTGATCGATGGCAAGGCCGCAGCGGCCGCCTTGCAGCGCCGTGTCGGCGAGGGCGTCGCCGGCCTGATCGCCCGCGGCGGGCCGACGCCCGGCCTCGCCACGGTGCTGGTCGGCGCCGACCCGGCGAGCCAGGTCTATGTCCGCAGCAAGGCCAGGCTGGCTGCCGAGCTCAGCATGGCGAGCTTCGACTTCCGCCTCGAGGAGACGACCACCGAAGCCGAGCTGTTGGCGGTGATCGACGAGCTCAATTCGGACGAGCGCGTGCACGGCATCCTGGTCCAGCTGCCCCTGCCGGCGCACATCGACACGACCCAGATCCTGATGGCGATCGACCCCGCCAAGGACGTCGATGGCTTTCATCCCTTCAATGTCGGGCGCCTGGGCACGGTGGCGCCGCGCGCGCCGCTCGATTTCCCGGTTCCGTGCACGCCGCTCGGCGTGTCGATGCTGCTGCAGGACACGCTGGGCAAGCTGGCCGGTTGCAACGCCGTGGTCATCGGCCGCTCCAACCTGGTCGGCCGCCCGGTGGCGCAGCTCCTGCTGCGCGCCGACTGCACGGTGACGATCGCCCATTCGCGCACCCGCGACCTGGCCGCGCTCGGCCGCACCGCCGACATCCTGGTGGTGGCGATCGGCCGGCCCGAGCTGGTGCGCGGCGACTGGATCAGGCCCGGCGCGACCGTGATCGACGTCGGCATCAACCGCGTGCCGGCGGCGGACGGCAAGACCCGGCTGGTCGGCGACGTGGCGTTCGCCGAGGCCATGCAGGTCGCCGGCCAGGTCACGCCGGTGCCGGGCGGGGTCGGGCCGATGACTGTGGCCTGCCTGATGTTCAACACCCTGCAGGAGGCGCGCCGCGCCTCGGGCCTGAAATTCTCCGCGGCCGACTAAAAGTCGTCGGCGCCTATTGCGCCGCGAAGAGCTCCCACTTGCCGTCGATACCCTTGAGCGCGCGGGAGCCGCGCGCGGCGAAGGCGAGCGCCGATCCGGCGACCAGGTCGGTCAGGACGCGCGAGACGAGGACCTCGCCGGGGGCAGCTTCGGCCATCACCCGGGCGGCGACATGAACGGCGAGCCCGCCGACATCGTCGCCGCGCAGCTCGATCTCGCCGGTATGCAGGCCGGCGCGGACGGCGATCCCGAGATGCCGGACGCCATCCGCCAGCGTCCTGGCGCAGCGAACGGCACGAGCCGGCCCGTCGAAGGTCGCCAGCACGCCATCGCCGGTGCCTTTCACGAAGCGTCCGCGATTCTGCTCGACCGCCCGGCGCGCCAGCCTGTCGTGCTCGTCGAGGGTGCGGCGCCAGGCGCCATCGCCCATCTCGGCGAGCTTGCGGGTCGAGTCGATGATGTCGGTGAACATCACGGTGGCGAGGACCCGCTCGGTCTCGACCGGCGGCAGATCGCGCTGGCCGGTCAGGAACTCCTCGATGTCGCCGCAGATCGGCTCCACGTCGGTTCCGGAGAATATCGCATGGTCGCCGCTGTCGTACTCGATGTAGCGCGCACCGGGGATGTGCTCCGCCAGGAAGCGGCCGTTGGCGGCCGGGATGGCGCGATCGGTCTTGCGGTGCAGCACAAGGGTCGGCACGCGGATTTGGGGCAACACGGCGCGGACATCGATCAGCATGTTGGTGTCGATCATCGCCTTGAAGGTGCCGGGACTGGCGATCAGGCGCTCGCCCTTGGCCCACAGGCGCTGCATCTCCGGATCCTTGTTGTGGCTGTGCCCGAAGGACTTTATCGACAGGCCGGTGCCCCAGGCCGCTGCCATCTGCGCGAGCAGGCCGGCATCGTACATCAGCGTGAAGTCGTCGCAGTTCGCGAAGCGCGCGAACCCGCCGTACAGCACGAGGTGCGAAACCCGTTCCGGCCAGGTCGCGGCGAACAGCGCGCACATCGATGCGCCTTCCGAGCTCCCCAGGAGCGCGGCCTTCGACAGGCCGCTCGCCTGCATCACCGCCCACAGATCGTCCATGCGTTCCTCGAGCGACGGCACGCCGGTGATCCGATCCGACAGGCCCTGGCCGCGCTTGTCGAACACCGCGACGCGGGCAAACCGTGCCAGCCGCCGCATGAAGTGCGTGTAGCCCGGCAGCTCGTGGAAGTACTCGACGTGGGACACCATCCCGGGCGCGATGACCAAGGCAGGCGGCCCGTCTCCCATCACCTGGTAGGCGATGCTGACATCCCCGGCGCGTGCGAACCGCGTGTCGGGAAGCTGGTCGTCGGCTCGGGTCGTCATGTCGCTTCCTGGTCTCGCTGCGTCTCCTGTCGTCTACCCTGGCGCCGGATCGAGGCGGACCGATGGTCTTCCCAAGACGGACGGCGGAGATCCCCAGCACGCTGGCGTACGCCACGATTCTGTGAGGATCGGGTCGCTTCCTGCCCCGACCCTCACAGGAGGCGCGCGACAGGCGACCCCATCGCGGCCCGCCTTGTCAACGTCCGGTGCGTCCTCAGTTCTTCGCCATGCCGGCGACCAGCGCCGTCACGTTGTGGCGCATCAGCGATTCGTAGGTCGCCGCCGGGCCGTCGGGCGCCGAGAGCGCGTCGCTGTAGAGACGCCCGCCGACGACGCCGCCCGACTCGCGGGCGATCTGCTCGACCAGGCCGGGGTTGGTCATGTTCTCGACGAACAGCGCCTTGATCTTCTGCTCGCGCACCTGGCGGATCAGCGCCGCGACGTCCTTGGCCGTCGGCTCGCTGTTGGTGTTGAAGCCGCGCGGCGCCTGGAACTGCACGCCATAGGCATTGGAGAAGTAGCGGAACGAGTCGTGGCCGGTGATCACCTTGCGCTGGCCTGGCGGCACCGCGGCGATGGCCGCCTTGACCCAGCGGTCGAGCTCGTCGAGGCGCTGGCTGTAGGCCCGCGCGCGCTCGCGGTAGAGCCCGGCATTGGCCGCGTCGGCCGCCGCCAGCCCCTCGGCGATGTTGGCGACGTAGCGTTTGACGCGCCCGACATCCTGCCAGCAATGCGGATCCGGCCCGTGACCATGGCTGTGACCGTGGCCGTGACTGCCGTGGCCGCCGGCCGCCAGGGTCGCGACGCCGGCTGTCGCCACCACGCGCCTGCCCTTGAAGGGGGCGGCCTCGGCGAGCCGGTCGATCCAGCCTTCGAAGCCCAGCCCGTTGCTCACCAGCACCCGGGCGACCGCCAGCGCGCGGACGTCGGACGGCTTCGGCTGGTAGGCGTGGGCATCGACGTCGGGGCCGACCAGAACCGCCAGCTCGACCCGATCGCCACCGACCTCCTTCACCAGGTCGGCAAGTATCGAGAAGGTCGCCACGACGCTCAACCGGGCATCGGAACGGGCCGGCGGCGCGGCAAGGACCATCGCCGCCGCGAGGAGGGAGCGACGCAGCATTACGTTATAATATATCTTCAGAGCGGGAAGTCGAGCCAGAGCGGCGCGTGGCCGGTGGCGGCGAAGAAGCGCAGCAGGTCGGCCGCGCTCATCGCCGTGGTCATGGTGTTGACCAGGGGATGGACGTTGACCGGCCCGCCGTCCGTCAGGCCGCGGTCGACGGCCAGCCGCACGCTCAGGCTCGTGTCGTTGACCAGGGCGAGCGGCGTCACGGAGCCCGGCTCGACGCCGAGATGGCGGCGCAGGCGGTCGGGGCTGCCGAACGACAGCCGGCCGGCGCCCAGCACCTCGCCCAGCCGCTTGAGGTCGACCGCGCGATCCTCGATCGCCACGACCAGCCACATCTCCTCCTTCTTGTTGCGCAGGAAGAGGTTCTTGACGTGGTGGCCGGGCAGGTTGCCGCGCAGCGCCTTGGCCTCCTCGACCGTGAAGACCGGCGGGTGCTCGACGGTCTGCTGGGCGATGCCGAGCTCGGCCAGCCGGGAGAGGAGTTGTTGGGGATCGAGCATCGGGTTACAGGACCGGCATGAAGGGCATCGTTCTGTCGGGCGGCAGCGGTACGCGGCTTTACCCGATGACGCGGGCGGCCAACAAGCAGCTGCTGCCGGTCTACAACAAGCCGATGGTGTACTACCCGCTGACCACGCTGATGCTGGCCGGCTGCCGCGAGATCCTGCTGGTCGTCAACCCGCACGACGAGGAGGCCTATCGCCGCCTGTTCGGCGACGGCCGGCAGTGGGGCCTCGCCATCGACTATGCCGTGCAGGAGCGGCCGGGCGGCATCGCCGAGGTGTTCCTGGTCGGCCGCGACTTCATCGGCAGGGACCGGGTCGGCCTGATTCTGGGCGACAACCTGTTCTACGGCGATTCGCTGCCGGCCGTCGCCGAGCGCGGCGCCCGGGGCAGCGGCGCGGTCATCTACGCCTACTGGGTGGCCGATCCCTCGGCCTACGGCGTGATCGAGTTCGATGCCGAGGACCGGCCCATCCACATCGTCGAGAAGCCGAAGGAGCCGCGCTCCAACTGGGCGGTGACCGGGCTCTATTTCTACGATGCGGATGTTTGCGACGTCGCCGCGCACATTCCCCGCTCGGCGCGCGGCGAGCTCGAGATCACCGACATCAACGCCCACTACCTCGAGCAGGGCCGCCTGACGGTCGAGAAGCTCGGCCGCGGCTATGCCTGGCTCGACACCGGCACGCCGTCGAGCCTGCTGCGCGCCGCCCAGTTCGTCGAGACGGTCGAGGATCGCCAGGGCCTGCAGATTGGCAGCCCCGAGGAGGTCGCCTGGCGCAAGGGCTACATCGACGATGCCGGCCTCGCCCGCCTGATCGAGCCGATCCGCGACAGCGAGTACGGCAAGTACCTGCAGCGTCTGCTGGCCCGCGGCTGACCCGCGGCGGTGCCGTTGCGGCCCGTCCGGGCCACCCTTGCGAACCTCTTGCCAAGGCGGCGGAAAAGCCCTATCCACACCGCCTTCCGGCGCGGCACCGCGGCGGATCGGAGCGCGGGCGTAGCTCAGGGGTAGAGCACAACCTTGCCAAGGTTGGGGTCGAGGGTTCGAATCCCTTCGCCCGCTCCAAATAAGCCAGCAAAATCAATATTTTATCGAGGTCGCGGCACCTGCCCAATCCCGTGGTCCTCTCCGCGGAACCATGGCGGAACCAAATCTTTAAGTTGCAGCAATGGGGGCGAGTCGCACGCAAAGAACCTTTAGCGATTCAAGACGAGTTGGTGCTGTACCGTGTCGATTGAGAAGGAAGGGAATCGTCCCAGAAAGCTCATGCCCAGCAAAAGTGGTCCCGCCGCCTCTGCTACGCTGGCTTGCACGTTCTCGAGGCTTACTTGCCCAACTTTGAGGGAGCGAATGCGGAAGGTGGTTGCCTCCTTCACTGAGCCGTCAGCGAGTGTATACTTGGCTTTGCCAATCATGTCGTCTTTGGTCACTGTGCCGGTTCGCATCAAGGTGCCGAAAACATCCGCTGGGATGCTTACGTCGCTAGCTCCGCTGTCCACTACAAAGTTAAGGGTGAGCATTCCGTTGATCTGCACCGGCACGGCGTAGGTCCCGCCTTCTCGCACCATTTGAACCCTGTACTGACGCGGCTCAGCCTTGGGTGTCGCAACTATGGGGGGTGAAGGCGAAAGTGTTGTCGTCGGGGAACTCATCGCCGGCGAAACTCGGGACCAGCCAATTTTCTGCTCGTTGAGCCACCGATTGAACTCCCGCCGTGCAATGACATCTTCTGGACGCAGATTTCCCCACATCTCGGCGGTAGCCGTCCCTGGATTGCAGCTGGGCGAATTCGAACGCAACGCCCATCCTCTCCGCTGAAGAGTATCCAGAACGAACATTGCTTGAGAGATGCAACACTCATGTGGCTTGCACCCTTCGCCAACTAAGTAGCGTCCCTCGATGACGTTCACGGGAGAAGCAACGATTATGCTCCGCCGAAAGTTTGCATATGATTCGCGGCCGATCGCTTCCAGCAATGGTTCGCGTATAGCGGGGTCGCCTAACACGTCATTCGGGTGGCGTGCGCCGGTTGCGCTGGACTGCACCGATTTCGTGGTTTCCCGAAGTGTCACAGCGCGACCACTACCGTACCTGTATCGGTAGGTTGTTAGGATTTGGTCTCCTATAGAGTCAGCGCCGGTAATCTTCTCGATCTGAAGGCCGTCCATCTGGACAGTGAGTTTACCTTCGCCCAGGCCCTTTATAATCAGCGGTTCTTCCTTGGTGACATCGACTAGGTCTGTGCTCCAGCAGCACGCATTCCCCCCGGTCCCGCTATAGACAACCACAAGCTTAGGGTCATTCTCCGAGGGATAGACAGTGTCAATCCGTACGGTCCAGTCCTTCAGCAGAACGCGATTGTTGAAAACGAGGGCTTTGCAGGTGGAACTTGGTGCACACGCAGCGCCCGTTAGGGAGCGCACGGAGAGCGTACCAGATCCTGTATTGACGCCATGAATGGGCTTCTGCGCTGCCAACCTGTCAGGTAGTGCAGCCCACAAGACTAACGCCAACACGCCTAGCGCCCGTTTCAAAGACCATCCCCAGCACAGCCCCTATCGTGGCAGCCTACTCGGCTGCTCGGGTTGTGCAAGCACTCACAGTCGTGCGCGCATGTAAGGCTGGGTTGAGTGGCTGCTCCCTCATGTCGCCTCGGATCGCCCGCCGGGAGCGACTCCCCCTCCGTGCAGCCCAACGCCTTGGAGGCGACCTGCACAATTTGCAGAATGAGGGGCCCGCCGGAGGGTGAGCCTAGTTTCACCCCGACGGGATGTTCCTCCTAGATCACGAGCAGCCCGTCCGGCCGCGCGTCGGATTCGTAGACTGATCGGGTATCGGGATTGGCTGTCGCGCAGCCGATCGCCATCGTCATTGCCACCAGGCCGTCGATCCGGCCAGTTGACTTCTGCTTGTCCAGCTTGCGGTTCCCCGAGGGGTCCATGCTCGCCTTGGCATTCGAGGCGCACATCGTGAGAATTGGGTGCCCGCCGTGGCGGACCTTCTCATCGATCAGGACCCGCTCGATCGCGTCGATGCTGGGCGACATGTCTTTGAAGCCCTGCCCGTGTGGTTTCACCGGGACGTCGCACCCGATCGCGCCGAGCTCGCGCTTCAGGTCGTCGATCCGCCAGCGGTCGTAGGCGACGGCCTCGATGCCGAACTCGCCGTGCAGCTCGGCGAGCTTCCGCGCCACGACGGCGGGCTCGTTCGTCTTCCCCGGGCAGGTCAGCAGGTGGCCTTGGTCGCGCCACAGGCAGTAGGGAACCCGATCGGTATCCTCGCGCTCGCGCAAGTCGGCGTCCGGCAGCCAGAAGTACGGGACGACGTCGAAGCCGCCCTCGTCAAGGCAGTGCCTCTCGATCATCCGGCAGACGTACTGCACGCGTAGCCATGCGTCGGCCGAGTCGAAGTCGTCGGACTCGCTGCAGGCCTCGGCGAAGTGGTTGAGCAGGCCGGCCGCGTGCACGATGTCGATCTGGGCCAGTCGGATCCGGCCGATGGTACCGTCCAGTGGGGCGCTGGCGACGATCTGGAGATCGCTCATGCGCGGCCTCCAGCGTTCGCCGGCCTGACCGCAGTCCACGCCACCGTGGTTTCATGGGCTCGCCACGTTTGGACGGCCCGCAGCAGCTCGTTGGCCAGCGCCTTGGCCATGTCGGGTGGCAGGCACAGGCTGCTCGAGGTCCGGCTCGGCCGGGTCGGGTCGGTCGCCACGTGCACGGCGATGCTGCCGCGGCGATGGTCAATCTCGACCAGGGCGCGCAGCTCATCGGGCTCGCTCGGTGGCGGGCCGACGTTGATGGGGATGCAGTTCTTCATGATGGTGCTCTAGGAGAACCGGCTTTTCTAGGGCCGGGCGCCAGCGGCGGGCTGGCACCGGGAGCTAGAAAACGGGCCTAGAGTCCCGCGCCGCGGCTTTCGCCCCGAAGGGCTGTTGTATGGCCGCGGCACTCCCGGCATAGTGCGCCGGTCGCGGCCACGGCTCGTGGGCGCGTTCTCTTTTCGATGACGTGTCGACCCCGGCAAGGGTCGCCCTGCCATCGCTCTAGGATGCCATTAGGGCCCGGCAAGGCCGCTGGCGGGAGTTTTCTAGGCTCCGCTTCGCATCCTGACCGAAAACCGCAGCGAGCGCCACCCTCAGGAGTGGATGGCTCGGCACATCGCCAGTTGAGACTCGCGAAGCGGCATCCTACATATCTTTGCGACCTCCTCAGTCTTGTCGCCACAGTGCAACAAGATGTTGTGGTGGCTCGTAGAGTAGAGCTACCATCGGCGTAACTTGGAGTGACCATGCCATCGCTTGACGATCTGTTCCCGACATCGGAGCGGGAGCTGTACGCTAGGGCGCGCGATGTGCTGCTGCGGGTGGCGTGCGACTTCCGCTTCCCGCGGGTCCTGCGCATCGAAGCCGGACCGCCCGCAGACTTCCAAGATGCAATCTCGAAGAAGTTTCCCTTGTACGAGCGAGCAGTAAATCTAACGGTGCCAGATGGCCTCCAACTTCCTACTGAGGTCGCCCAGTTGATGGCATCTCATGGCAATGTGGCGCACGTCTTTTTGACCGAAGACCGTCAGACGAGCGTAAATCTCTCGCCAGAGAACATGACTGTGGCCATCAACGGTACCAGCTATACGCAGTGGGAACATTTTCGCCGGACGCTTGAAGGCCTGACCGACGCATTGGAAGCGGCTTATAATGTGCCGTTTTTTACGCGCATCGCCCTGCGCTATCAGGACGGCATTCATAGACAGTCACTCGGGCTTCCGCTGGACAAGTCGTGGACGGATCTCATTCGAGCGGAGCTGCTGGGTTCTTGGCCTTTTGCGCAGTTTGAGCGTCGAATAACGGGGGCGCATCACAGAATCAATGTCTCCCTGCCAGACGTCCGCGGCACGCTTGCTCTCCAACATGGTCTCGTGACGATTCCGGGTAAGACCGGGCGTGCATACATGCTGGATTTTGATTTTTCGCGTTCAACAAAAACTGAGAAAAACGATGCCTACGATCTACTCGACCAATTCCATGATCTCGCCGGAAGAGGCTTCCGATGGGCCATCACTCCAGAGCTTCGGAGCGCCTTGGGGCCATCAACTATCGAAGTTGAGCCACGGCCCCGAGCCGCTCATCTTTAGCGGCGCGGATTTCGCGGGCGGTCAATACTATTCATGGGCTGACCAGTCTGCCGACGGCGAAGCACATTTTAATGCTAGTGCATTCTTGGCGCCAAATGCCTCTGTAGAGCAGTCGAGGCGCGCCTTCTATCGCCTCGTTACAATGTACATGGTGACCTATCTGAACGATTCGGCGCTCAAAGATGCATACGACTCGCTGACGGACATCCTTCGCTGGCAGATTGATACCGACAAAGTCGAGCTCGTTGAACCTGCAGTGCATCACGTTGGTACCTTTAAGCCGAGGCTCGTGAAGCGCGAGCCTTTCTCGGTCGACTGGTGATGTTGTGCGTCGCTTGCTCGGTCGTATTTTTGCCGGGCAAAGGCCGGTACCGGCGCTTGGTGCCACACCAGGCGCCCTGCCTGCTTTGCGAGACATCGAGCAGTATTGTATTTCGATACAGAATGGTGAGTTGCGACAGGGCGAAGTAATAAGTGGCCTTCATCAGTACGTTGTCACTACAAATCGAGAGACGCATCAACGTGACTTGGGAATGTCCCCGGTACCCTATGCAATTGTAGGAACCCCTGATTGCGACCTGCTGCAGGCATTCAAGGTAATTAATCAGGGAAAACGGGCAAAAATTAACGGAGTGCTATTGTTCGAGGCTGAAGAAACCACTGTTGTCAAAAAGATAGTCGGCAGCCGGGGCTGGTCATTCATTGAGCAAGGTCGCCTCGAAGGATATCACTTGCTGACTGGATTTCGGAACGAAGTAGATCTGAAAGGCGAACGGCTTCCCGATCTTGTTGTCGACTTCAAAAGGTATTTCATGCTGTCGTTCGACGACATCAAATACCAGTGCGAAGCGTCCCCCGCTGATCAGCGAGCGCACCGACGCTGCTATCTCGGGACGTCTTGGCAAGCCCAATTTCAGCAGCGCGCCACGGCTTACTTTGGACGAGTCGGAGTACCAGCTCCAGACGACTGATGACGCCCGCCTGTTCCCCCTGTTCCCCAGCGTTCCCCGCCGTGGGGAACGAGTTGGGGAACAGAGAAAATAGCGTAGAATCAAAAGGTTATCGCTCCTGTTCCCCTTGTTCCCCGCGTTCCCCTCGAAATGAGTGATGGTCGGCGCGCGAATCAGCCAGCGACCTGCAGTCCCGGCCTGAGTTCGATCACCTTCTGCTCCGTGCCGTCCAGGGCGGCGGCGATCCTGGCGGAGACCCGGTTCGCGGCCACCACCAGGGCGCCGTCCGGCACATGGGCATAGCGGGCAGTCACCCCGGGCACCGTGTGGCCCAGCAAGCCGGCGATCGTCAGCTCGGAGAAGCCCATCTCGGCCGCCACGGCGGCGAAGGTGTGGCGGAGCACATGCAGGGTGACGCCTTCCAGCTTGGCCGCGGTGCATAGCCTGTCTAAGACCTTGGGCAAGCCGACGAAGTGGCCCTTCCCCCGAGCGGCAGGGAACACCCAGCCGTTGCGCCGTCTGGTCCCGGCGATCGCCGTAAAGGCTGCGGTGCCGATCGCGCGGACCTGGGCGCCGCTCTTAGTGTCGCCGAGCCGGATGCAGTTCGCCGACGGATCGTACCAAACCTCAGGAAGGGCTAACGCCTCCATTCGCCGGCACCCGCTCAGCAGCAGGAAGCGGATAGCGGCGAATGCGGTCTCGCTCTCGCCGTTTGCCTCGGCCGCGCGCATGGTGGCGCCCAACGTCCCGATCTCGGTGGCGGTCAGGAAGCGCTCCTGCTTTCCATCGGGAAGCTTGTCGACGTCACGAGCGACGTTCTCCGCGACGATCTTTCGTTTCCTGGCGAACTCCAGGATCGTGCCGAGCATGCCGATCGTGCGGCTGGCGACGCCTTTGCCGCCAGTGGTGACTCCGCCGCGGCCCGTGCGTTCCTTCGCTGTCTTCCCGTTGACGATGTCGGTCTGGAGCTTGGCGACGTCGTCGGCGGTGAGGCTGCGCACGGTGTGCCTGCCGATCAGCGGCTTGACGTGCCGCTCGATCCGGCTGCGGTCCATCTTGAGAGTCGAGGCCTTGATCCTGCCCTCGGCATCGGCGGCGTAGAGGTCGCACAACTCGGCCACGGTGATCGAGCGCCGGATCTGTTGCCGGTCGGCCGAGGGATCACCACCTTGCGCGACTTCAGCCAGGCGAAGCTCGGCAGCGGTGCGAGCTTGGTCAGGTGTCAGCGTGCCGACGCGGCCGATGGCGAGCTTGCGTTGCCGACCCGCCCGGTTCCTGTACTTGAGGATGTAGGTCGCTACGCCGCTCGGCATGATCCGCACGCCGAGGCCGCGCAGCTCAGTGTCCCATGCAAAGACTTCCTTGTCGGGATCCGGCTTCAGCTTGTCGACGACGACCTTCGTGAGCTTCGGCATGTTGGTTCCGCGGCGATGACGTTGCGGGCCACCGTTGGTTCCGCGGAACCACGGCGGAACCAAATCAGTGCAATTGCGCGCCATTTCTGTCAATCGGCGGAAAGCTCGGAATGTTCGAAAAAGCCCGGAAAATTGGCCTCTATCGATGTTCTGCCATTTCCAGATAATCCGCGCCAATTCCCGAACCTAATCTTGCCAAGGTTGGGGTCGAGGGTTCGAATCTCTTCGCCCGCTCCAAAGTCCACCGTCGACCAATCGGGTCTCCAGCGCAGTGGCGCCGTGCCTTCCCGGGAAGGCCGGGACATTCGCCATGTCGCCTCGTGCCCGCATCGCCTGCAACGCCCTCCGGCAGGCGTTTGAACTGGGCTGCGTCACGGGCTAGTGACTCTTCCTTGCCGGGGAGCAACGCGATCTTTTCGGGGACGGTGCGATGAAGTTTCACCGGGCAGGCGCGCTGGGCGTGTTGCTGTGGCTGCTCGCGACGTGCGCGGCGGCGCAGACGCCGGGCGTGACCGGCGAGCGGATCCTGTTCGGCCAGTCGGCGGCCTTCGGCGGGCCGGCGGCCGGTCTCGGCATGGAGATGAGGCGGGGCATCCTGGCGGCGTTCGAGGAGACGAACCGCGCCGGCGGCGTGTTCGGCCGGCGCCTGGAGCTGCGCGCCTACGACGACCGCTACGAGCCGGAGCTGGCGATCGCCAATACGCTGCGGCTGATCGAGGATGACGGGGTCTTTGCCCTGATCGGCGCGGTCGGCACCCCGACGTCGGCTGCCGCCGAGCCGATCGCGCGCGCCGCCGGCGTCCCGTTCATCGCGCCGCTCTCGGGCGCGGAGTTCCTGCGCGACCCCGCGCTCGGCCATGTCGTGAACGTCCGCGCCTCGTACCGCGAGGAGACGGAGGCGATCGTCGAGCGGCTGCTCGCCGACCTCGGCATCACGCGCATCGGCGTGCTCTACCAGGACGATTCCTACGGCCGCAGCGGCCTCGCCGGCGTGCAGCAAGCCCTGGGGCGGCGCGGCATCGCGCCGGTGGGCGCCGGCAGCTACATGCGCAACACGACGGCGGTGAAGACGGCGCTGCTCGCCCTCGAGCGGCTGCGCCCGGAGGCCATCATCGTGGTCGGCGCCTACCTGCCGAGCGGCGCCTTCACCCAGTGGGCCCGCAAGCTCGGGGTCGAGGCGATGATCCTCAACCTCTCCTTCGTCGGCAGCGACGCGCTCGCCGCCACGCTCGGGCCGGCGGGCGAGGGCGTCTACGTGACGCAAGTGGTGCCGTTTCCCGGCAGCGACGCGCTGCCGCTCCTGGCCGAGTATCGCAAGGCTCTCGTTGCCAACGACGAGACGGACCGCCCGTCGTTCGGCTCGCTGGAAGGCTATATTGCCGGCCGGCTGACCGCTGCCGTGCTTGCCAGGGCGGGCAACCCGCCGACCCGCAAGAGCTTCCTGTCGGCGCTGATCGATACCGGGACCTTCGACATCGGCGGCCTGAAGCTGCGCTACGGCCCGGGCAACAATCGCGGCTCGGACCGGGTGTTCCTCACGGTGTTTCGCGACGGCCGGATCCTCCCGGCCGACCGACTCGCCCGATGAACCAGGCCGCCGTTGGCACGACGAGGCGCCGGCGGCCGCGTCTCGGGCTGTCGACCAAGCTCTACGCCGCGATCGCCGGGGCGGTGGCGCTCACCCTGGCGGCGAGCCTGGTGGCCTGGATCTCCTTCGTCGAGCTGGGGCATCTGCAGCGCCGCATCACGCGCGAGCACATCCCGTCGATTGCCGACTCGCTGCGGCTCGCCCAGCGCAGCGCCTTGATCGCCGCGACCACGCCGGCGCTCGTCGCGGCGGCCAGCGAGACGCAACAGCGCGACCTGATGTCCGCGCTGCGCAATCACCAGCGGGTGATCGCCGGCCTGTTCGATGCCCTGGAGAAGGAGATCGTCCATGCGGCCGATCCGGGCGTGCCGCGCCAGCTGATTTCAGGAATCAGGGAAGCCAACGGCAGGCTGTCCGACGTGCTCGATCGTCTCGACCGCTCGGTCGCGCGCCAGCTCGTGCTCAGGAACGAGCTGGCCGAACGCCGGTTGCGCGCCGTCGAGCTGCATCGCCGCCTGATCGAGAAGCTGACGCCGTTGCTCGACGACGCGACGCTGTTCCTGGTGACCGGCTATCGCAGCCTCGTCGACGACGCGCCGGTCGCTCCCGACCAACGTCTCGAGCGTGCACGCTTGCTCGATTATGCCGCGATCGCCCAGCTCGGCATCGAAGGCAACCTGCTGGGCGGGCTGCTGGCCGAAGCCGCCAACACGCCCGACGCCAATCTCCTGCCGCCCCTGCGCGAACGCTTCGAGGCGACGGCTGAGAGGTTCCGGACCGCGCTCGCGGCGGTCCGGCGCGACGAGGCCGAGATGCCGGCTGCCATCGCCGACGCCCTGATCGACCTGGGCGATGGCGAGCGCGGCATCTTCGTCCCGCGCCAGGCCTTCCTCGTCGAGGAACGGACGTCGGATGCCCTGGCCGCCCAGGCGCGGGCAATCGCGGCGCACATGATCGCCGACGTCGATCAGCTGGTCGCCGGCGTCGAGGCGAGAACGAGGGATGCCGTTGCCGCCTCGAACCGGGCGATCGACGTCGGCAGCACGCTGCTCCTGCTGCTCAACGCGGTGAGCATCCTGGGCGCCCTGCTGATTGCCTGGGGCTACGTGGCCCGCCACATCACGGCGCCGGTCGTGCGCATCACCGCCGCCGCCGCCGCCTTCGAGGAGCAGCGCTTCGATCCGGAGACTCTCGCCGTCGTGCGCAGGCGCAGCGACGAGCTGGGCGAGCTCGCCCGCACCTTCACGCGCATGGCCGGCGAGGTGCAGACCCGCACCGACACGCTCGACCGGATGGTGGCCGAGCGCACCAGCGAGCTGGAGAGCGTGGCCAACCGCCTGGCCAAGTACCTGTCGCCGCAGATCTACAGCTCGATCTTCTCGGCCAGGGGCGAGACCACCGGCTCGCTGGCCCGCAAGAACCTGACGATCTTCTTCTCCGACATCGAAGGCTTCACCGACATCACCGACGGGATGGAGCCCGAGCGGCTGTCGTTCGTGGTCAACACCTACCGGCGCGAGATGACGAGCATCGCCATCGAGCACGGCGGCACCATCGACAAGTTCATCGGCGACGCGATCCTGGTTTTCTTCGGCGACCCGGAGACCGGGGGGGACCGCAACGATGCGCTGCGCTGCGCGCGTATGGCCCTGCGCATGCGCGACCGGGTGCTCGAGCTGGAACGGGTGTGGCACGAGCATGGCATCTCCAGGCCGCTGCGCACCCGCATGGGCATCACCACCGGCTACTGCACGGTGGGCAATTTCGGCTCCGAGCATCGCCTCGAGTACACCGTGCTCGGCAGCCCGGTGAACCTCGCGGCCAGGCTCCAGGCCGCGGCGGAGGCCGACACGATCCTGATGGCCGATTCGACCTGGCTGCTCATCCGCGACGTCGCCGACGCCACGCCGATGGGCGAGATGACCCCGAAGGGATTCACGCGGCCGGTCGGGTTCTATCGCCTGAACGGCCTGAGCGGCGCCGAGGCAGGGGGCGGGGTGATCCGCGTCGGCCGCCATGTGTCGATCAATATTCCGCACCGGCGTCACATCCCGGAGGCGATCGACGAGCTGCGTCGCATCGAGCAGGACCTGGCACGCAACCTGCCGGCCGGCTAGAGCGTGATCGCGGCTTATTCGTTCTCGTCGTTCGGTCTACACTGGCCACGACATGAGCGGCGCCCCTTGCGTGCGGTCGTAGCGATCCTGCCCATCGCACTGATTGCGGCGGCGCCGACGCCGCCTGCCTGCGCCCGGGATCTCGGCGAGACGCTGCGCAATGGCCTCTATGGTGATGCCACGCTCACGGTCCATGCCCGCAGCTACTATCTCGACCGCACGAACCCCGCGCCGCCCAGCCACGTCGCATGGGCCGGTGGCGGATGGGTGGGATACGAAACGGGCTGGTTCCACGATCTGCTGCGCTTCGGGGTCGTCGGGTACACCTCGCAACCCCTTGTCGCCCCGCCCGGCACCGGCGGCACGCTGCTGCTCGGGCCCGGGCAGTCGGGCTACACGGTGCTCGGCCAGGCCTGGGGCAAGCTCAAGGTCGGCGAGCAGGAGCTGACCGCCTGGCGCCAGCTGATCAACCAGCCGGAGGTCAACCCGCAGGACAACCGGATGACCCCCAATACGTTCGAGGCCTATCTGCTGAGCGGCAAGCTGTGGCGCATCGGCTACCTCGCCGGCTACGTGGACAAGATCAAGCCGCGCGACAGCGCGGAGTTCATCGACATGGCCCGCCATGCGGGCGCGCCCGCCGGCGTGCGCCAGGGCATGGCTCTGGCCGGCCTGAGCTATGCACCGAACGACGACTTCAAGGTCCGTCTGTCGAGCTATCTCGTGCCCGATGTCCTGGCATCGGGCTACGGCGACGTCTCGGGATGGGTCTCCCTCCCGCACAACCTCGACCTGCGCATCGGCGCCCAGATCATGGTCCAGGGCAGCAACGGCGCCAACCTGCTGACCGGCCGGCCGTTCAGCACCTGGTCGGGCGGCATCGACGTCGACCTGATCATGGGCAATGCGACCTTGACGGCGTCCTACACGCAGACCGGCAGCGCCGCAGCCTGGCGCTCTCCCTACGGCACCTGGGCCGGCTACACCAACATGATCGTCAGGGACTTCAACCGGGCGAACGAGGGTGCGTTGCTGGTCGGCGCGACGGTCGACTTCGCCTTCCTCGGCGTCTCCGGCCTCGCCTTCACGACCAACGCGGCATTCGGCAATGGTGCGATCAACCCGGCCACCGGCGCGCCGCTCGCGCGGACCAATGAGTACGATTTCACCCTCGACTTCCTGTTCGCCAACAGCACGGTCGACTGGCCGGGCTGGATGAAGCCGTTGTGGCTACGCGGCCGCGCCGCGCTGGTGGACCAGTTCGAGAGGGGCGGGATGACCACCCTCCGCGACTACCGCATCATCCTGAACTACGAATGGAAATTCGGCGGCAAGGGGCGCTAGTGCCGGCTGCCCGCCCTGCAACGAGCGAGACCCGGATGGCCACGAGAGCTTTGGGAGTTCCTGCCGCCGAGAATGCCGGCGGGTGCGCAGACGTCATCGCGCGGGCGCTCGCCGCGCTCGGGCTGCTGCTTCTCGCGACGGCCTGCGCGCCGCAGAACGCGGATCGACTGGGCCGAACCGCCGCCGCCCTCGGCATCGACGGCGGGGTGGAGGCCGGACCGACGGGCGCGCCGTCGGCGGAAACGACCGTGCCGCACAAGCTCGACGACGAGGAGCGCCGGCGGCTCGCCGATGCAGCGCAGCGAGCCTTCGACTCGCCGCTCGGCACGACGACCGCCTACACGGTGGCGTCTTCGAACATCGACATCGAGCCGACGGCGGTGTCGGCGACGCCGGTCGGCCCTGCGGAGAGCCGCGCCGCCGGGACCTGCCGCCCTTTGCGGCTTTCGGCAACCAAGGGCGGCCGCACCACCAGCGGCGTCCTGACCTTTTGCCGGGCGTCGGGCTCGACCGATCTCAGGGTGTCGCGCAGCCCGTGATCCCCGTCGACCGGCGCTGTCCTTCAGCGGTCGGCTCGTGGCCGTGCCAGCGACAGGGCGAGGAACCGGGACAGCTCGGGAGCAGCCAGCAGGCGTGGCTCGGCGAGCTCGAACAGCGTCTGATGGGCGAGGACAATTCGCGCGGAAACCGAAAGAGTGCGGTCGGCAATCGCGGCGTCCCTCGGCAGTCGCAACGCGAAGGGAATGGGGACGAGCCAGCCGCTTCGAACCACCTGCTCGGCGACTATCCGCGACGCCGGCGGCTGCGCAGGGTCGATGAGCTGGACCTGCAGCTCGACCCCTCTCGGCAGCGACGCCCTGTCGGGATAAGCGGCCGCTCCATCGACGATGATGGCCGGCGGAAGCCTGTCGCCGAGGTCGTGCAGCAGGGCGCTGGCGTGAAACAGGACCGCTTGCCCGCGCTCGTCGAGGGCGCACGTGAAGCGAAAATGGATGGTCGTGCCGTCCCGCCGTTGACGCCAGCCGGTTCCCGTCACCGTCGTGGAGATGGGCTGGCTGCCGACGACGTCCTGTGTCCGGTCGATGGTCATCCAGGGCCGGCCGTCGAGGGCGATCGTCACGAAGGCCGGGTCACCCTGCCTGACATCGCTGCCGGCCTTGCCGGCGCATCGCGACAGCACGGTGGAGGAGACTCCCGCGATTTCCTGCGCCCGCGCGGGTTGCGAAGCCAGCAGTGCGGACAGCAGCAACAGGCCGATCATCCGCATGGCGGCTTACTCCGCGCGAGGGCGTGGATGATTTTCGCGTCGGGATACGACGCGCGACAACCGGCTATGGCTGATACAGGCGATGGCTCGAATGGGCGCACCAAGGGCATGAATCTGTTCCCCGCAGCTTGGCCACCTTCGCAAGGGACACCCTCGCCGAGCCTTGACGTAGGTCAAGAGGAACGCATTGGATCATCGCGACCTCCGCTCGTGGTCGTGCGGAAGTGCCCGCGGGATTGATCTGGATCAGGTCCGCGACCACCGACAGCCCTCAGGATGCGAGCGATCCCGTTGGAGGGTGAAGCATGTCCTACAAGCACGTGATGTTTCGATCGGCCGCGCGCGAGAAGGTGCTGCGCGGCGCCGCCCAGCTCGCCGATGCCATCCGCGTGACGCTCGGCCCCAAGTCGAAGTCGGTGCTGATCCAGAAGAAATGGGGCCCGCCCCTGGTCTGCAACGACGGCGTCACCATCGCGAAGGAGTTCGAGCTCAAGGACCCGGAGGAGAATCTGGGCGCGCGCATGCTGCGCCAGGCGGCGGAGAGGACCGGCGATCTCGTGGGCGACGGCACCTCCGGATCGACCGTGCTGGCACACGCCATGTTCGCCGACGGCGTGCGCAACGTCGTCGCCGGGGCCAGCGCCATCGACCTGAAGCGGGGCCTGGACCGCGGCATGAAGGCCGCGATCGACGCCTTGAAGGCGATGTCGCGGCCGGTCTCGACGCGGCTGGAGAAGGTGCAGGTGGCGACGATCTCGGCCCACAACGACGAGACGATCGGCGAGCTCGTCGCGGACGCCATGGAGAAGGTCGGCAACGACGGCGTCATCACGGTCGAGGAGTCCAAGACGACGGAGACCGTCCTCGAGGTCGTGGAAGGCATGCAGTTCGACCGCGGCTTCATCTCGCCCTATTTCATAACCAACGCCGAGCGCATGGAGGCGGTGCTCGAGGACGCCCATGTGCTGCTGTGCGACCGCAAGGTGGCGGTGCTGCAGGACATGCTGCCGATGCTCGACCAGATCGTGAAGTCGGGCCGGCCGCTGCTGGTCATTGCCGAGGACGTCGAGGGCGACGCGCTGGCGACCCTGATCGTCAACCAGCTGCGCGGCGCCCTGCGCAGCTGCGCCGTGAAGGCGCCGGGCTTCGGCGACCGGCGCAAGGCCATGCTGCAGGACATCGCCGTGCTGACCGGATGCGAGGTCGTCTCCGGAGAGCTCGGGGTCAAGCTGGAGAATGTCGGCGTCGCGGGCCTCGGCCGGGCCAAGAGGGTGGTGGTCGACAAGGATACCACCACCATCATCGGCGGCGCCGGCGACAAGGCCGCCATTGCCGGCCGGGTGGCGACCGTCCGGCGCGAGATCGAGGCGTCGACCAGCGACTACGACAAGGAGAAGCTGCGCGAGCGCCTGGCCAAGCTTTCCGGCGGCGTCGCGGTGATCAAGGTTGGAGCGCCGGCCGAATCCGAGATGAAGGCCAGGAAGGAGGCCCTCGACGATGCGATCAGCGCCACCAAGGCGGCCGTGGCCGAGGGCATCGTGCCGGGCGGCGGCCTGGCCCTGCTGCGCTGCATCGAGGCGGTTTCCCGCGAGGAGGAGCGGTGCGAGGGCGACGAGCGAACCGGCATCCAGGTGCTGAAGCGCGCGCTCGAGGCCCCGGCGCGGCAGATCGCGGAGAACTCCTCGACCGATGGTGGCGTCGCGGTCGCCCGTATGCTGGACGGCACGGGCAGCTACGGGTTCGACGCCGCCCGCAAGAAGTACGTCGACCTGATCGAGGCCGGTATCGTCGACCCGACCAAGGTCGTCCGTGTCGGCCTGGAGAATGCGGTCTCCGTGGCGAGCGTGCTCCTGCTCAGCGAGGCGACCATGACCGAGATCGAGGAGCCGCCCAAGGCCGGCGCCGTCCGCGAACCCGAGCTCTCGGCGATGTGAGCCCGCGTCGGGCCGCGGGGCGTTCGCGGATGTCGTTCTCCCCGTGGTAAAGATCCCTCCACTGCGCCCGCTTCGCTCGGCTCCGGTCGGGACGACAGTTCCTTGCCGAATGCGAATGCCCTCAGCGGGCTGGAGCCGCTATTGGCGCAGGCTGAAGATGTAGGCGATGAGATCGTCCTGCTGCCGCTTGCCTAGGGAGAGGTCGGGCATGCGGCCATGCTGCGGGTTGATGGCCGCCCGCAGCCGGTCGGCGGTCATGTCGGCACGCGCCGCGATCGCCGGGAATGTCGGCAGGCCGTTGGCGGGTGCCGCGGCCCCGGCCCGCTCGACGACATGACAGGAGGAGCACCATCGCCGCGCGATCTCGCGTCCCGCGGCGGCATCCTGGGCGGCGGCACAGGCGGGCAGCAGGGCCGCCAGCCCGAGAAGGCGACAGACGACGTTGCGCATGCCGATCTCCTGCCGGCGCCGATCAGGCGTTCAGGAACTTGAGGGCGACCTTGTCGACTAGCGAGATCGAGCGGCTGCCGGCGGCGAGCGCGATCAGGCCGCTGCGCGCGAATTCCGTGAGGGTACGCGACACCGTCTCGATGGTGAGCCCGAGATGGTCGGCGATGTCGTTGCGCTGCATCGGCAGCTCGACGCGGTCTCTGTCGTGCAGGCGCTGCGCGAGATCGAGCAGGAAGCTCGCGATCTTCTCCTTGGCGTTCTTGCGGCCCAGCAGCAGCATGTGGTCCTGGGCGCGCTGCAGGTTGCGCAGCATCGAGGACAGGACCTGCTCGCCGAACGCCGGGTGCTCGCGCGTCAGGCGGTCGAGGCTGCTGCGGCGATAGGCCATCACGGTGGTGTCGCCGACGGCTTCGGCGGAAAAGCGGTGCTCGGCGCATGCCTCGATCCCGAAGATGTCGCCCGGCAGATGGAAGGCGTCGATCTGGCGCCGGCCGTCGCTCAGCAGCTTGCAGGTGCGCACCGTGCCTGACACGATGCGGTAGAAATACTCGGCGGGCTCGCCCTGCGCGAACAGCTCCTCGTCCTTGGCGACACGCAGGATGACGCCCTGCGGCTCACCAGTCGATCGTGGCGCCGCACCTTGCATGATCGCGACGGCCGGACGGGTTTGCAGTGTCGTGGCGGCAAGAGCGGGGCGCATCGGCATCTCCTCTATCGATGCACCTTCGATACGCTTGCCGGGACCGGCCTGCCATTCGGGTAAAGACCTACGGGAATCTACGTAGGCCGAGGCGCCGCGAGAGCCTCCTTGACCCACGTCAAGTCGCGGCGCGCCTGCGACTGGCCTACTCGTTCTCGGGGTGTGGAGACTTCGTGCCACGCCCGCCACCGGGAGGCCGATCGGGCAGGTGACCGTGAAGAAGGAACAGGTCTTCAATTACGTGTATCTCGTGGTGGCCTTGCTCGCAATCGTGTTCGGCCGCGATCTGTGGGTCCAGCAGCAAAAGGTAGACCAAATCTCCTACAGCGAGTTCCGCGCCTTGCTCGAGGGAGGAAAGGTGGGAGAGGTCACCGTCGGCGACAGCTACATTCGGGGAACCCTCGCCAATCCCGGACCAGGCGAGAAGCCCGAGTTCGTCACCGACAGGCTTGCGCTCGACGTCGCCAACTTCCTGGCCCAGTACAAGATCAGGTTCAGGGCCGATCACGATTCGGGCTGGCTGAAGGCGATTCTCTCGTGGGTCGTGCCGACGGCCCTGTTCGTCGGCATCTGGCTGTTTGTGGTGCGGCGGATGCAGACGGGTATTGGGCCCGGCGGTGGCCTGCTGGCGATCGGCAAGAGCAAGGCCAGAGTTTATCTCGAGCGCAGCACCGGGGTCGATTTCGCCGACGTCGCCGGTGTCGACGAAGCCAAGGTCGAGCTCGAGGAGATCGTCGACTTCCTGAGGAACCCCGAGTCGCACAGCCGGCTGGGCGCTCGGCTCCCCAGGGGCATCCTGCTGGTCGGTCCCCCGGGGACCGGCAAGACGCTGCTCGCCCGCGCCGTAGCGGGCCAGGCGGGAGTGGCCTTCTTCTCCATATCGGGATCGGAGTTCGTCGAGATGTTCGTCGGCGTCGGCGCCGCCCGCGTTCGCGATCTCTTCGAGCAGGCGCGACGGCACGCGCCGTGCATCATATTCATCGACGAGCTCGATGCCCTGGGCCGGGCGCGTGGCAGCTTCGCGCTCGGCGGCCACGACGAGAAGGAGCAGACCCTCAACCAGCTGCTCGCCGAGCTCGATGGCTTCGATCCCAAGGCGGGGATCGTTCTGCTGGGAGCGACCAATCGTCCGGAGGTGCTCGATCCGGCGCTGCTGCGCGCCGGCCGCTTCGATCGGCAGGTGCTGGTCGACCGCCCCGACAGGAAGGGACGGGCGGACATTCTCGCCGTCCACGTCCGCAAGGTGAAGCTGGCCAAGAGCGTCGACACGGAGCGCGTCGCCGCGATGACGCCCGGCTTCACCGGAGCCGATCTGGCCAACCTCGTGAACGAGGCGGCCTTGCTGGCGACGCGGCGCGGCGGCGAGGATGTCACGCTCGCCGATTTCACCGGCGCGCTCGAGCGCATCGTCGGCGGCCTCGAGAAGCGGAGCCGAATCCTGAGCGCGGCCGAGCGCGAGGTCGTCGCCTTCCACGAGTCCGGTCACGCGCTGGTGGCAATGGCGTTGCCGGGCAGCGATCCGATCCAGAAGATCTCCATCATACCGCGAGGCGTGGGCGCGCTGGGATACACGCTCCAGCCTCCGATCGAGGATCGCTACCTGCTGAACCGTAGCCAGCTCGAGGACCGCTTGGCCGTGCTGCTCGGCGGCCGCGCAGCAGAGATGCTGCGCTTTCCCTCGGTCTCGACCGGCGCTGCCGACGACCTGCAGAAGGCGACCGGGATCGCGCGCGGCATGGTCATGCGTTTCGGTATGGCTCCCGAGCTCGGTCCCGTGGCCTACGAGAGCGAGCCGTCGCCCCTGATGACTCCGCTGCCGGTCGCGTCCTTCGGTCCCCCGCGATGGTACAGCGAGGCAACGGCGAGCCGGATGGACGATGCTGTCGTGCGGTTGGTCGAGCAGGGCCTCGAGCGGGCCAAGGCGATCCTGGAGCGCAATCGTGAGCTGCTGTCCGTGACGGCCCAAAGGCTGATCGAGCGCGAGACGCTCGGCGACGATTGGCTGGGGCCACTGGCCAAGCGTGTCGTCTCGGCCGAGCAACCCGGCGGCACGGTCGCCCGAACGGCCTGACTGGCCGACGCTTCCTTCTCGAAGAGCGGGAAAGCGCTCTTGATGCCGATCAAGGTTCGTGCCACGCCTCCGCCGTATCGGTACTGGCGATCATGCCTCCGCCCTTTGCGAGCGCCCATGACTCTCCGCGGCACTGACGAGGCTCCGGCCCCGCAGCCTCTGCAGGGCGATCGAGATGCCGGCGGGGCCCTTGTCCCGACGCGGGCAGCTTCCTTGCCGGCCGTCCGATCCTTCGCCCAGCGCACGCCGCCTCGCCGGCGCGCCCTGCTGCTGATGCTGCTCGTCGCGGCCGTCGCAGCTGCCGGAGGAGCGTACTGGTGGCAGCACCGCTTGCCGCCGCTCCCGGTAGGCATCGCCTTCGGCAATGGCCGGCTCGAGGCCGATCCGCTCGACATCGCCACGAAGTTCGCCGGCCGCGTCGCTGAGCTGCGCGTCGACGAAGGGGACATGGTGAAGGCAGGCCAGGTCCTGGCGCTGATGGATACCCGCGATCTCGAGGCCTCGCTCAGGAAGTCCGAGGCCCAGGTCGAGCAGGCGAACAGGGCGATCGCCGAAGCCAACGCCAACGTGGCCCAGGCGCATACGCAGGTCGTGCTGGCGCAGCAGCAGATGGAGCGCGCCGAGAGCCTGCTGAAGAACGGCTGGATCACCCGCGAGCTGTTCGACCAGCGCCGCCAGCAGCTCGAAGGCGCCCGGGCTATGGAACGCGCGGTCAATGCCCGGGTTCACGCCGCCGAGGCGGCGCTCAACGCGGCCCGCCACGACGTCGAGCTCTACAAGGTCCATATCGCCGACAACACCCTCGTCGCGCCCCGCGATGGCCGCATCGAGTACCGTATCGCCAATGTCGGCGAGGTCCTGCCCGCCGGCGGCAAGATCTTCACCCTGCTCGATATCGGCTACGTCTACATGGATATCTACCTGCCGACGACCACGGTGGGGCGGGTCAGGATCGGCAACGAGGCCCGCATCGTCCTCGACGCCTGGCCTGCCCGGCCGATCCCGGCGACGGTGAGCTTCATCGCCTCGCAGGCGCAGTTCACCCCCAAGATGGTCGAGACCCGGACGGAGCGCGACAAGCTGATGTTCCGGATCCGGGTGCGCATCGACCCCAGCCTGTCGCGCATCCACGCCGAGGCGGTACGCAGCGGCGTGCCGGGTGTCGCCTATGTCCGGTTCGATCCCGACGTCGCCTGGCCGGACCGCCTGCAGGGTAGCCGCTAGTCATGGCCGAGCCCGGCCGATCGGCCATCGCCCGCCTCGAGGGTCTGGGCCACAGGTACCGCCGCATCGCGCTCGACGACGTCACGATCGACATCCCGGCCGGCCGTCTGGTCGGGTTGATCGGGCCGGATGGCGTGGGCAAGTCGACCCTGCTGGGGCTCATGGCCGGTGCCAAGCGCATCCAGCAGGGCAGCGTGCAGGTTCTCGGCGGCGACATGGCCGATGCGGGACATCGGCGCGCCATCTGCCGCCGCATCGCCTACATGCCGCAGGGCCTCGGCAGGAACCTCTATCCTGAGCTGAGCGTGCGGGAGAACATCGAGTTCTTCGGCCGGCTGTTCGGGCAGGCGCGCGCCGAGCGCACCGAACGCATCGACGAGCTGCTGCGCAGCACGGGATTGGTTCCCTTCGCGGGCCGGCTGGCGCGGCAGCTCTCCGGGGGCATGCGTCAGAAGCTCGGTCTTTGCTGCGCCCTGATCCACGACCCCGACCTGCTGATCCTCGACGAGCCGACGACCGGCGTCGATCCCCTGTCGCGCCGGCAGTTCTGGCAACTCATCCAGCGCATGCGCGCGCGCCGACCGGCGATGAGCGTGCTGGTGGCGACGGCGTACATGGAGGAAGCGGAACGGTTCGACTGGCTGATTGCCATGAACGCCGGGAGGATCCTGGCTGTCGGTACGCCTGCCGACCTGATGGCGCGGACCGCCACGACGAGCGTGGAGGAGACATTCGTTCGCTTGCTGCCCGAGTCGCTGCGAGACGGTCACCACGCGCTCGTCATCCCGCCCCGCCGCCGGTTCGACCACGAGCAGGTGATCGTCGCCCATGGCCTGACCCGCCGCTTCGGCGCGTTCACGGCGGTCGATCGCGTCGATTTCGCGATCCAAAGGGGCGAGATCTTCGGCTTCGTGGGATCCAATGGCTGCGGCAAGAGCACGACCATGAAGATGCTGACCGGCTTGCTGCCGGCCAGCGAAGGCCACGCGATGCTGTTCGGCCGGCCGATCGATGCGTCCGACGCAGGCTCGCGCGCGCGCGTCGGCTACATGTCGCAGGCTTTCTCGCTCTACTCCGAGCTGACGGTCCGCCAGAATCTGGACCTGCATGCGCGGCTGTTCCGGCTGCCGGCAGGCGAGGCGCGCCGGCGCGTCGACGAGCTGGTCGCCCGCTTCGGCCTGGGCGAGCATGTCGAGCAGCTCGCCGACGCCCTGCCGCTCGGCATCCGCCAGCGGCTGTCGCTCGCGGTGGCGGTCGTCCACCGGCCCGACCTGCTCATCCTCGACGAGCCGACCTCCGGCGTCGATCCGATTGCCCGCGACTCTTTCTGGGAGCTGCTGATCGACTTGTCGCGCAACCAGGGCGTCACGATCTTCGTGTCCACCCACTTCATGAACGAGGCCGCGCGCTGCGACAGGCTCTCGCTGATGGACGCGGGGCGCGTGCTCGACACCGGTACGCCGGACGACCTCGTCCGGCGGCGCGGGGCCGCCAGCCTGGAAGATGCCTTCGTGGGGTATCTCGAGGAGGCAGCGGAGGAGCGGGCGCAGGGAACGCCCGGAAATGCGGTCGCCATCGTGCCGGCGCATGCGCCATCCCGGCCGGACACGCCGTCGAGGTTGTTCAGCCTGCGCCGGATGCTCGCCTACGCCATCCGCGAGGCGCTCGAGCTGACGCGCGATCCGATCCGACTCGCCTTCGCCCTGGGCGGCACGGCTTTCCTCATGCTGGTGTTCGGCTACGGCATCACCACGGACGTGAACTCGCTCGGCATCGCCGTGCTCGACCGCGACGACACCTACGAAAGCCGCGCCTATCTCGAGCAGCTGCGCGGCTCGCCCTACTTCATCGAGCGCCCCCCGCTTCGCGACGCCGCCGATCTGCTGGATCGCCTGAAGCGGGGCGAGGTGACCGCCACCATCGAGATCCCGCCCGGCTTCGGGCGCGACGTCCGCCGGGCGCGGCCGACCGAGGTGGCGGCCTGGATCGATGGCGCCATGCCGTTTCGCGCAGAGACGATCCGCGGCTACCTCCAGGGTGCTCACCAGCGATATCTCGCCGACCGCACCATCCGCGGCCATGCCGCGAGCGGCGCCGCGCCGGCCGACGCGGTCATCGAGGTGCGCTTTCGCTACAACCAGGACTTCGACAGCATCTACGCCATGGTGCCGGCGCAGATCGCCTTCCAGCTGGCGCTCATACCGGCGATTCTCATGGCCCTGGCGATCGTGCGCGAGAAGGAGCTGGGCTCGATCGTCAACCTCTATGTGACGCCGGTCAGCCGTCTCGAGTTCCTGCTCGGCAAGCAGCTGCCCTACATCGCGGTCGCCATGGTGAACTTCGCCCTGCTGGTCGCGATGGCGCTTTTCCTCTTCGGGGTGCCGCTGAAGGGCAGCTTGCTGCCGCTGATCCTGGGTGCGCTCATCTATGTCGCGGCGACGACGGCATACGGGCAGGTGATCTCCGCCTTCACCTCGACCCAGATCGCGGCGCTGTTCGGGACGGCGATCCTCACCGTGCTGCCGGCCACGATGTTCGCCGGCATGCTGGTGCCGACCTCGTCGATCACCGGCTTCGGCGCCGTGTTCGGCCGGCTGTTCCCGATGACCTACTTCCTGCCGGTGAGCGTCGGTGCCTTCACCAAGGGCCTGAGCTTCGCCGACCTCGCCGGCAACCTCGCGATCCTGGCGGCCTTCGTGCCGGGCCTGACGCTGCTCGGGCTGCTCCTGCTGCGCAACCAGGAGAAGTGACGCATGCGTACGCTCGCCACGATCTTCTGGCTGTCGACCAAGGAGCTGCGCAGCTTCTTCCGCGACTGGGTGCTGCTCGGCCTGGTGGTCTACTCCTTCTCGCTCGCCATCATCGCCCAGGCGCAGGGCAACGTGCTGGAGCTGCACAACGCCTCGATCGGCATCGTCGACGAGGATCATTCCGAGCTCTCGAGGCGGATTGCGCGGGCGTTCCTGCCACCGTACTTCCTGCCGCCGCGGCCTGTCGCGCCGCACGATGTCGATCGTCTGATGAATACCGGCCGGTTCACCTTCATCGTCGACATACCCCCTCATTTCGAGAGGGACGTCCTGGCCGGCCGCAAGCCCGCGCTGCAGGTCGCCGTCGATGCCACGGCGATGATGCAGGCGGGGATCGGTGCGGGTTATGCCGAGCGGATCATCCGGGACGAGATTGCCGGCTTCGTCGCCTCCGGGTCGCGCGGCGCGCCGCCGCCAGTCGGCCTCGCGATCCGCATCGCCTTCAACCCGAATGTCACGACGGCATGGTTCACCGGCATCATGGGCATCATCAACAATGTCACCATGCTCGCCATCATCCTCACCGGCGCGGCGGTGGTGCGCGAGCGCGAGCACGGCACGATGGATCATCTCCTCGCCATGCCAGTGACGCCGTTCGAGATCGTCATGGCGAAGGTGCTGGCCAACGGGCTGGTGATCGCCGTGGCGGTCGGCTTGTCGCTCGAGCTCGTCGTGCGCCGGCTGCTCGATGTTCCGGTGGCGGGCTCGGCGCCCTTGTTCATGGCGGGCGTGGTGCTCTACCTGTTCTTCGCCACCTCGGTCGGGGTTTTCCTGGCGACCATCGCGCGCACCATGCCGCAGCTCGGGCTGCTGTTCATCCTGGTGGCGGTTCCGCTCAATCTGCTGTCCGGCAGCAACACGCCGCTGGAAAGCATGCCGCCGCTACTGCGCACCCTGATGCAGCTGTCGCCGTCGACCCACTTCGTCTCGATCGCGCAGGCGATACTCTATCGCGGGGCCGGACTCGACGTGGTGTGGCCGCAGTTCCTGGCCGTTGCCCTGATGGGCGCGGTCTTTCTCGGGTTGGGACTGCTGCGCTTCCGCAGCGTCGCAGTGGTGAGAGGATAATCTAGACGCCTAGTGGGAGACGAGTGCGCCCGTATCGCCGGCCAGAAGCTCGTTCGTCACTCCCCCGAGCACCCACCGGCCCTGGCGAACGTAGCCGCGGGCGCCGGCGACGACGAGGTCGGCATTCATCTCGCGCGCAATCTCCAGCAGCTGGACGGCATTTGCCCTGTGGGGAGGCACGGTCCTGGCTTCTGCCGCGATGCCGTGACCGGCGAGCCATGCGCGGACACGCTCGACGCCGTGACGGGCCGCCGAAGCGGCGCCGGCGTCCTCGATGCCGACAATCGTCACCGCCGTCGCCTTGGCGAGAAGCGGCACGGAATCGGCAACAGCCCGCCGGGCCTCGCGAGCATCCTTCCAGGCCACCAATACCCGATCGAAAGCCGGCGGCTTGGCCGGGGGAACCAGCAGCACCGGGCGGCCCGCCTCCATGACGAGATCGCAAAGGTCGGGCTGACGCGTCGCATCGACAGCAGCGCCGGGGGCGGCCAACGGGACGACGATAAGGTCCGCCGACGCGGACTCTTGCGCCAGGTGGCCGGCAAGCGGCTCAAGGCAGGTGCGCGCGTGCCAGTCGAGATCGCGTGCATGATGTGTCAAGGCCGTCCGGAACTCCCGTTCGGCATCGTGGATCTGCCGCTGAATTTGCATGCGATCCTGGTCGAACACGCTTGCGGGAATGGCGTAGTCGCGACAGATGGTATGGACGGGCCGGCAGGCGGCAAGTCCGATGACCCTTGCCCCGAGCTTCCGGGCGAGCCCGGCGGTAGCCTCGAGCAGGGATGCGTTTGCCTGGCCGAGAATTGGCACGGTCATCAGCGTGCGGTAGCTCATCTGCCGGGTTCCCAATAGTCGCCTTGGCCCTTGTGATACTGTCGCTTTACCGCCGCCCAGGCGACGCGATGGGCGATCTCCTCGCGTCGCAGACGATCGGCGTAGGTGTTCCAGGCGCTATTGAACGCCTCGCGATAGATGTCCTGCGCTGGCGGCGGCAGGTGCCGGCGGACCGGTATGGGCAGGTCGGCATTGGACCGATAGGGCATGGAACATCCTATGAAGATCGGGGCGGGGAACCGCCCCGATCTTTCGGCATCGTGGTGCGCGCCAGCGTGCCGGGGGTTTCCCCCAGTATGAGGCTCTGAGGATCCGTCCGGCAAGCGGGCCGCACGCTCCAACGCAACGATCCCGACCGGGCCCGGTCGGGCGTCCAGGAACGCCCTCGACCGGGCCACTCGCAGCCGGGGAGGATCGGCCGTCAGGTTGTCAGGCCGACTTGACCGCAACCTCCTTGACTTGCGCCGGCGGGTTGGCCGTCTTGGCGATCTCCAGCGTCAGCACGCCCTTGGCGAACGTAGCGGAAATGGTGTTGCGGTCGACGTCGGCAGGCAGCGTGAAGGAGCGTGTGAAGCTGCCGTAGCTCCGTTCGGAGTAGTGTGTCTTGTCGTCCGTCCGCTCCACCTTCTTCTCGCCCGAGATGGTGAGAATGTCGCCATCGACCTGGACCTTGACGTCCTTGTCGTCGAGGCCCGGCAGCTCGACGGTGACGGTGTACGACTTGCCATTCTCCTTCACCTCGACCTTGGGCATGTGCTCGAAGGCCCGCAGGGCCTGGGGCTCCCTGGAGGGTGCTATGTCACCCCAGCCGGAAGGCCAGCCGCGCAGCATGCGGTTGACGATGTGGTCGAAGTCGCCGCCGAAGGGCGACAGGGTACGGGGGCCCATAAGGGACCTTGCTTCTGTCATGTTGAACACCTCCATGGCGGATCGTCATGATCCAGGAGAGCATTTACGGCGTTTCACCAATCCTTCCCTTGACCGAAATCAACCGACCGGGCGCTCCGATGGAGCACCATGCCAACCTTCGGGAGGACGTCATGAAGTCGGTCAATCCCTACATCGCGCCGCGCGAGCGAATGATCGTCGAGCAGCTCGCCGCCAAAGGCGTGCGCGACGAGCGGGTTCTCGATGCCATGCGCCAGGTCGCCCGCGAGGCTTTTGTTCCGGCGGAGCTGCGGGAGGCGGCATATGACGATCGACCCCTGCCGCTCGGCGAGGGCCAGACCATCTCGCAACCCTACATCGTGGGTGCGATGACCGAGGCGCTGGGCCTCGAGGGCGGCGAGAACGTCCTGGAGATCGGTACTGGCTCGGGCTACGCCGCGGCGGTGCTCTCCCACATCGCGCGCGTTGTGCACAGCATCGAGCGCATCCCGGCGCTGGCGCGGCGTGCCCGCGAGACGCTGCGGCGGCTGGGCTACGACAGGGTGGCGGTCATCGAAGGCGACGGCACCCTCGGGTGGCTGCCAGCGGCGCCCTACGATGCCATCGTGGCGACCGCGGAGGGGCCTGGCATTCCGCCTTCGCTGCGCGCCCAGCTCAAGCCCGGCGGACGTCTGGTCATGCCCGTCGAGGACGCGGCCTGCGGCCAGGCGCTGGTTCGCCTGGTCCGAGGCGACGACGGCAAGGACCGCGTGGATAGCATCCTGCCCGTGCGCTTCGTGCCGCTGATCGGCGCTGAAGGCTGGCCCGACGAGGATGCCTGGCTGGCGAGGATGCGCGTCGGTGCGCGCGAGAGACTCGATCGCGAGAGCCTTCGGTGAAGCTCGTCGTCTCGGCTCGCCCGCGACGCGACGAGCCCGTCGAGATCGTCGAGCGCAAGGGCCTCGGCCATCCCGATACCATCTGCGATGCGCTCGCCGAGAACCTGTCCCGCAACCTTTGCCGGCACTACCTCGATCGGTTCGGCACGATCCTGCATCACAATGTCGACAAGGCACTGCTGTGCGGCGGCAGCGCGGTGCCAGCCTTTGGCGGCGGACAGGTGAAGGTGCCGATCGACATCCATCTGGCGGGTCGCGCCGTCGGCATGGTCGGCGACCGGTCGGTTCCCATCGACGAGATTGCCATCGAAGGCTCCCGCACGTGGCTGCGCGAGACGCTGCATGCGCTCGACCCGGACCGCCACGTTCGCCTGCACAGCAAGGTGCGCCCCGGCTCCCGAGCGCTCGGCGAGCTCTTTGGTCGCGGCGCAGCGGGCAGGATGCTGGCCAACGACACCTCGATCGGCGTCGGGTACGCCCCCATGAGCGCCCTGGAGCTCCTCGTGCTGCGCGTGGAGAACGTCCTGAACGGCCGTCGCCGCGCGGCGCATCATCCGGCCTGGGGCGAGGACGTGAAGGTGATGGGCGTGCGGCACGGCATGGCGGTGTCTTTGACGATCGCCTGCGCCATGATCGACCGGTATCTCGGCGGCATCGCCGACTATCTTGCCGAGGCGGCCGCGATTCGCCGCCTGGCGCAGGACCTCGCCGCCGAGCATGGATTCGACGACTGCCATGTCGTGGTCAACTCGGCCGACACGCCCGACGCCTCCTCCCTTCATCTCACGGTGACCGGCACCTCGGCCGAAGCGGGCGATGATGGAGAGGTCGGCCGTGGCAACCGTGTGAATGGCCTGATAACGCCCTGCCGCCCGATGAGCCTCGAAGCCGCGGCCGGCAAGAATCCGGTCAGCCATGTCGGGAAGATCTACAACATCGTTGCCCGCGAGATCGCCGAGGCCGTCGTCTCCGCTGTCGCCGAGGTCGCCGCCGCCGAGTGCCACATGGTGAGCCAGATCGGCAGCCCGGTGGATCTGCCGGCGCTCACCCACGTTCGCCTGTCGACCCGCGATGGCAGCCCGGCCGACCGGCTGGAGGCGACAGTCGGCGACATCGTCGCGCGTCAGTTGCGCGGCGCGGCGAGCCTGGTCGAGCGCTTCGTTGCCGGCTCCATCCCAGTCTATTGAACGCCAGATCGACGGCGCGGGAGACCGCGGCGACTGGTAGCGCCCTTGACCTGAGTCAATTTTGCTTCCGGCTGGACCTGTGATCATCATTGCGAGAAGAAGCAGCGGGGGAGCCATGAGCTACAAGACGATACTCGTTCATTGCGATGCCGGAAGGGCGGCGCCTGCCCGTTTGCAGTTGGCGGCGGCTCTGGCGGAGCGTCACCAGGCCCATCTCGTCGGGCTTCATGCGCGGCCGCCCTTCGAGCCCGTGATCGCCGACAGTGGACCGTTCGCCTTGGACCTCCTTTTCAAGGACCACGAGGAGGCACTCGCCGAGAGCGAAAGCACCTCTGCCGAGGCTTTCGCCGCGGCCGTCAAAGGCAGGGCGCTCACCAGCGAATGGCGCTCGTCCAACGGCCATGCCGATGCGCTTCTGATCGTGCACGCGCGCTATGCCGACCTGACGGTCGTCGGTCAGCACGATCCGGAAGCGTCGTCCGGCGTGGCACCGCCGCCGGATCTACCGGAGAACGTGGCTCTCGGAACCGGACGGGCGGTCGTGGTCGTGCCCTTCGTCGGCGCTCCGGCGTCGTTCGGGCGCAAGGTCCTGCTGTGCTGGAATGCCAGCCGCGAGGCGGCGCGTGCGGCGGCGGAGGCGTTGCCGCTGCTGAAGTCCGCCGAGTCCGTGACCGTCCTGCTCGTCGATCCCAAGACCTCCGCGGCGGGGCATGGCGGCGAGCCCGGCGCCGACGTCGCGACCTGGCTCGGCCGGCATGGCGTCAAGGTGACGGTGCAACGCGACGCGGCGGCCGATGCCGATGCCGCAGAGGTCATCCTGTCGCGCGCCATGGACCACGGCTGCGATCTCGTCGTCATGGGGATTTACGGTCATTCGCGACTGCGCGAGCTCGTCCTGGGAGGCGTGAGCCGGACGATGCTTGCCAGCATGACCGTTCCGATCCTGATGGCTCACTAGGTCGAGCTCGAGCCGCCGGCAAGCCGTGGTGGTCGCCGAAGCGGGAGATGCAAACCTGCACGTCGCGATGCGCGCGGCATCGCCGACGACACTGCACGACCGTGCATGCTGGCGCACCGACGGCAACAGCCCGGTGCGGATCGCGCATGACGGAGCGACGGCATTCTACTCGACCTATGCGCCGATCGGGCACACGTTGCGCCGCCGCGGGCGTCGCGACCTTCGGTTCGATGAACCGCCTGTGGCGGTGACGCTGCTCGACGATCCCGATCCGCGGGTCGGCAAGTGGATCGAGGCGATCTGGCAGGATCCGGACGGTGCCCTGCATGGCTGGTATCACGGCGAGGAGCTGGCAGCCGGCTCGACCACGCTGTTCGTGCCGCACATCGGCCGCCTGCTGTCGCGCGACGGCGGCCTGAGCTGGCACTGCCGCGGTGAGCTGCTCCGCCTGCCCGGCAGCCTGGTCGATTGCTCGTGGCAGAACGGCTTCGTCGCTGGCGGGTACGGCGATCTGTGCGTCCTGCCCGATCGTGCTGAAAAGACGCTCTATGTCTTCTTCACGAGCTACCATCCCGACGAGCAGGCCCAGGGCATCGCCGTGCTGCGCCTCCCGGCGGCGAATCCGCTGGCCGTGCCCGAGCTGTGGAGCAGGGATGGCTGGTCCGCGGAGAGGCACCCGATGCCTCGGCCACTATGGCCTGTGGTCCGCGGCTGGAGGCAGGCCGACCCCGACAGCTTCTGGGGCCCCGCAGTTCACTACAATCGCGCGCTCGATGCCTACGTGATGCTGCTCAATCGCACCGCCGGAGGCGAGGGCGATCTCGTGCAGCAGGGCGTCTACGTCAGCCTCAACCGCGATCTTGCCGACATGCACGGCTGGAGCCGGCCATTGCAGGTCGTGCGCGGTGGGGCTTGGTATCCGCAGGTGGTCGGTCTCGAGGACGGGTGCGGCGACACCGAGGCCGGCGCGATCGGCCGTTTCTTCATGGCGGGCTTCTCGGCCTGGGAGATCGAGCTCTCGCGCCCTGTCGGCGGCGGCTCAACCGGCAGGCCGCTGGCGCCCACGAGGCAGGAGTTCGCACGTCTGTTCGGCAGCGACCGGCGTTGCCCCTGGTAGCCCCTCAAGCGACGAGCGTGGCGGTCTCCTGGACGTCGGGCGTGGTGCCCGTCAGGGAAAGCGTGGTGAGCAGGCCGGTGAGCCTGCCGGCCTCGTTCATGTAGTCGGCTGCCATCCGCAGCCCCCATTGCTGCTGCACCTGCAGCAGCGCGGTGAGGTCGCGCGTCGCCATCAGGGTCTCCAGGGTGTGGCGATTCTCGCTTATCCGATGGTCGACGAAGCGCGCGATCTCCTGTTGCCAGCCCGCGCAGGCCTCGGTGCAGCCCTGCAGCGCATCCGTCACCGCCATCGTCGCCATGATCATCGGATCTGCCATCGTGGTCATCGCGTCCTCCATCCTCAGGGTCGTCGTCAGGCGTCCAGCTTGCGCAAGGCCAGCTTGTTGCAGAGGCCGATCGAGCGGCCGGCCGGCAGCAGCCGGATCAGCCCGCTGCGCGCGAAGTGGCTGAGGGTCCGCGATACCGTCTCGATGGTGAGGCCGAGATGGTCGGCGATGTCGGAACGCGTCATCGGCAGCTCGATGGTTTCGTCGTCCCTGGAGAGGCGTTGCGCCATGTCCAGCAGGAAGGTCGCCATCTTCTCCTGGGCGGCCTTGCGGCCAAGCAGCAGCATGTGATCGTAGGCGCGCTCGAGGCTGCGCAGCGTCGCCGTCATGATCTTGTCGCGGAAGGCAGGATCTTCCTGGATGAGAGCGGCGAGCCGGCTGCGGCGATAGGCGATGACTGCGACGTTCCCTATGGCTTCGGCGGAGAAGCGATGCTCGCCGCCTGCCTCGATGCCGAGGATGTCTCCCTGCAGATGGAAGGCGTCGATCTGACGGCGACCATCGCTCAACAGCTTGTACGAACGGATGGCTCCCGACACGACCTGATAGAAGAAGTCGGCTTCGTCGCCTTCGCCGAACAGCTCCTCGCCCGGGCCGAAGGCCATCTGGATCCCTGCCGGGGCCTTCTCTGCCTTGTCGGGCGGCGAGGCGATGGGGGCTGTCGGAAACCTGGCGGCGTGAGTGGCGATCCGGACCTGCATGGTTGTCTCCTCCGAGAGGCTCAAGATGCCGGTTTGATAGCCCTCCGGGGCCACGGTCGACCATTCAGGTGTTGAACTAAGGGATTCTACGATGGTTGCGGCGCAGGCCGAGGTGGTCGGCACGGTCGGCCAGGGACGGGAGCCAGGTTCAGCCGACTCGGCGGGTCGCGTCGTGCCTCGGCCGGGAAAGATGGTCCATGGCGTCGGCAAACAGCCGATACTTGACTTGGACGACGGAACGCTCGCGTGCCCAGTTGACGAGGTCGCCCCACGGGTCGTTCAGCTTGCCCATGCCGCCCACGATCGCCACGACCGTGCCGACCTCGATGCGGCCCTGCAGCGCTTGCCAGCCACCGACGCCCAGAGCGACCGCCACAGCCGAATGGTGCATCACGTTCATCAGGAGGTTCATCGTGAACTTCAGCTTGTAGATTCCCATGTTGAGGGCAAAGACACGGTTGATCGGCTCCTTGACCCGGCTCCACCCGTTGCCTGCTGCGATCGCGGTCTTGACGATCTCGCCACTGAGGCCCCGCTTCGTGACGATGCGTGACTGCGCGCGGCGGTTGATTGCTCGCTGCAGCAGGGGCACGAAAACGAGCTGGGGCAGGAAGAACGCCAGCGCGAGCAGGGTCAGGCCCGCATCGATATAGAGCATGTAGCTCACGACGCTGACGAGAATGCCAGCCTGCAGGATCGGTTCGGAGATGCTGATGCCGGTGAACCCGCCGATCGGCTCCACCTCCTCGAGCATGACGGAGATCTCCACCCCGGCGTCATCGGCCGACGCACAGTCGGCCGACCGGGCGCTCTCCCCCGCCCGGTTGCGCAGCGCCCGCACGGAACTCTCCGATACCCAGCCGCGATAGACGTTGAGAGCGAGCTTGAGGCTCTGCTCGGTCAAGGCGACAGCGCCATAAATTACCGCCAGCCAGAAGACTGTCTCGAACGCTCCGCGATCGACGATCGTGTTCACGATGCGCCGCTGCAGCTCTAGCGGCGCTGCGCTCAGCAGGAAGACTGCGACCGATAGGATCGCGAGGCCTGCCTGGTGCCTTCCCGTGAACAGCACTGCGTAGGTGATGATGGTGCGCGGCATGCGCATGCGGAAGTCAGGCATCGGCGGACAAAGCCCCGCGGATGTCGTCGACCGGGGTCGCATCCGACAAGGGCTTCTCGAGCACCTGCATTACTCCCCTCTGTTGCGCCAAGGGACGAAGGTGCCCGGTCACCCCGCCGTCGATCAGGATGACGGGCAGCATGACACTACGACGGCACAACACTTGCATACAATCGGGGCCGTCATTTTCGAGCATATGATAGCCGATAGTGACACAGGCGTGACAGGCAGCCTGATGTCGGCGAGCAGCGTTCGAGCTCCATCGGAAAGCCGGCCCCGATATCCCTCCATTCCGAGCCCGAACTGCAACGCCGCCTGATCGGCACCCGAATTAAGTGACATGCTGGAAGCATTGTCGCTGCTGCCTCATGGCGCCTTGATTCATCGCAAGTACTCTGATGCGTCTACTGGCGGCTATTTGCGATGAGTACCATACGGATCAGTTCCGAAAGGCCTTCGGCCTGCATCTTGGTCATGACGTGTGCACGGTAGATCTCGACGGTGTGCGGACTGATGCCGAGCTCGGAGGCGATCACCCTGTTGGCATCGCCGGCCACTAACCGGTCGAGCACCTCGCGCTCGGGATGGGACAGCCGGGCTACGCGTTCCTGGATCTCCGTAGCCTGCGTCTTCCATTCGGCATCATCCTTGACGCGGTGTGCAAGAGCGGCTCTGACGGCCGACAGAATGGTCTCGTCGTGGAAAGGCTTCTCGATGAAATCCGTGGCGCCGTTCTTCAGAGCTTCTACGGCAAGGGCCACATCGCCGTGGCCTGTCATGACGATCACCGGCAGATCCATCTTTTGCTCGAGCAGGCGGCGCTGCAGCTCAAGGCCGTCCATGCCCGGCATCCGGATGTCGGCTACGACGCAGCCACTCTGGATCTCGGGCATGGCTTTCAAGAAGGAGATCGCCGAATCGTGGATGCGCACGGCAAGACCCGCGGCGCTCAGCAGAAAAGCCAGTGATTGCCGGACGTCGGCGTCATCGTCGATGACATGAACCACGCCTTCAGCTGGCATTGTCGACCTCCTGGATTTCCGCGCGACGCAAGGTGAATCGGAAGATCGTGCCGCCGCCCGGCCGGTCCCCGACCCAGATCCTTCCACCGTGTGCCTCGACAATCGTGCGACTGATCGAAAGCCCCATCCCCATCCCCGTGCGCTTGGTGGTGACGAAAGGCTTAAACAGGTTGCGGGCGACTTCGGGTGCTAGTCCCGCGCCGGTGTCGGCGATGCCGATCTCGACAAATCCGTCGACGCGTGCCGTGGTCATTATCTCGAGGCGGCGCTCGGCGGGCGCTTCGAGCATGACCTCGATGGCGTTGCGGATCAGGTTGACCAGGACCTGCTGAATCTGGATACGGTCCGCCAGCACGAAGCCGGCCCGCGGATCGAGTTGGTAAGATACGGCGATGCCTGCCTCGTGGGCGCCAACCAAGGCGAGCGTGCATGCATCCTCGACAAGCTTGATGAGGCTCTCGATCCGGCGATCGCTTTCGCCGCGCGTAACGAACTCACGCAGTCGGCGGATAATGTGGCCGGCGCGCAGGGCTTCGTTGGCGGCCTTGCCTAGCGCTTCGCGGAGAACTGGCGTGGACTCGGTCTCGATCCTCTCGAGCAGGCGCTGACTGCCGCGCAGGTAATTGCTGATCGCGGTCAGGGGCTGGTTGATCTCGTGAGCCAACGTCGACGCCATCTCGCCCAAGGCCGTGTAGCGCGACATGTGCGTGACTTCCAACTGCAGCTCTCTGAGCCGAGCTTCAGTAATCTGCTGGGTGGTCAAGTCGTGGATGAAACCCGTGAAGTAGTGCCGTTCGGCCGAGCGCAGCTCGCCGACAGTGAGGTGCATGGGGAATGTCGTGCCATCCTTGCGCTGGCCGACCACGACGCGGCCAATACCAATGATGCGACGTTCTCCGGTGGAGATATATCGTCTTATGTAAGTATCATGCTGCTCGCGATCGGGTGAAGGCATGAGGCGGCTGACGTTATGGCCCACGACTTCTGCCAATGAATAGCCGAACAGCTGTTGGGCGGTCGAGCTGAATGATTCGATGCGTCCGCGATCGTCGATGATGATCATGGCGTCGGGCACCGTCTGAAGCACCGATCTCAGCCGGGCTTCCGCCGCCTCCAGCGCCGCTGCCATCGCCGAAGGTTCGCCAGCGTTGGATGTCGGGTCGAGACAGTGCAGTATCCACTGTACTGCTCCGCTGGTATCCAGCACGGGGATGTTGATCATGCTGAGTGTCGGGAGTGGCCGGTCGGCTGGAGACCTGCCACTGGCGGCAGTCGGCGCTTGCGCCGTCACTCGATGAGGCCGGCGCAGTCGGACGACGTTGTCGAGCGAATCGATCAGGAGTTCCAGGGCGGCGTTCTGAAGGAAGGCTTGCCGGATCGATTTGCCGGTCAGCGTATCGCCGGAAACACCTTGCAGGCTGCTATAAGCGGCGTTGCAAGCGATGATTGTGAGTTCGGGCGAAAGGGCAAGTTCGGCGTTATTCGATGCGTTCAGCGATCCCGCGGCCGCAGCCAAACCGAGCTGACTAACCGAAGTGTTCATCGCAACTCCCGGCCCCGGGCCGGGTCAGTATGCCGCCCGGGCGCGGACCGCGCGCATTATCATCTCTGCAGGGAGCTGCTTCAAGATCGCATCGTTGGTGAAAGTCAACTCGAGACCGGCGGAAGCCGCGGGTTGAATGTCGTATCGCAGACCGCCTGAATCTGGTCCCAGGACCGCGGCGTCACGATTCTTCGGCACCGACATTGGGCAAGTGCAGCACATCCAGGCTGAACAGCAGGACGCCCACGCGGCTTGCCGAGGAAGCCCATTCGGCCAGGCGGGGATAGTTGTCGACCAGCCAGTTGAAAGCGCCCTGGACCGCGGCGAAGGCCGCCGCCGCCTGGGTGACCTCTCCGAGCGACATCGTCTCGTGAATGTACTGCGGCACGCACAGGATCAGGCCGACCAGAGGGGCGAGCAGGGTGTTGCCGTGCGACACCAGGGTGGTTCGCACGTGCTGCCCGCACAGGTAGCGCCATTGGCGGATAACCTCCGTCAGGGCGAGGTAGGCGGCCCCATCTTGCCGGTCGTCCTGCCCGGTTGCCGTCCGGGGCAAGTCCCGGAGATGGGCGACCGCGAACTTGAGCTCCGATTCCGCCTGATTCTTGCGTTCGATGACGTGGGCCATGCGGCGGCCAACCAGGATCATAGCCCCCGTCGTCATCGCGGCATAGGCAATGCTGGCGAAAACCAGGTAGCCGGGCAGCTCGAGGCTGACGCCGAATTCATCGATCTCCAGCGATCCGCCGACCGTCCACAGCACTACGACGAAGGTCGCTGCCGTCAGCACCGACGACAGCAATCCGACCAGGAGGTCGATCGGCGCGTCGGTGGCGATGCGCGCATCCTCCGCGATCCGGTACTCGGCGAGCTGTGGCTCGCCCGGGCCGTTGTCCAGGCGCCGGTAGTTCTCGTGGCCCAGCCAGAGGGCGAGCAGCCGCGTCGTGAGCCATTCGCGCCACGACCTCTGAAAGGTCATGCGCCCCCACACTGCGATGACGGCGAGCCCGATGCTGGCGGCAGCGAGCGCCGGCAGCAGGTAGGTCTGCTGCAGGATCTCCCGGCCATCGCGCCGCTCCAGGGCGTTGAAGAAGTCGCGGTTCCACAGATTCAACCGGTATTGCACCAGAAGCTGCGTCACGACGCAGACGGTCAGCAGCGCGATCAGGGTCCACGGAATCCAGGCACCGTCGCCGGACCAGAAGCCCAGGGCCGTGCGCCAGAAGCGACGCAGCGGCGCTGGTCCCACGGCAGACGGATCATCTCCGTTCATGGGCCAGGGCCATCAGCCCGACGAACGTCGGATCGCGCCGGGTGACAACCCCGGTCGGGACACGAGCGAGGTAGCGCTGCAGCCGTCCCTTGCCCTCGAAGCGATCGCGGAACGGCGAACGGCCCAGGTAGTCGACGATCTTGGGAACGATGCCGCCGGCGACCAGCACCCCTCCCCGCGCACCAAAGGTCAGGGCCGCGCTGCCGGCGACCGAGCCTAGGAAACGGCAGAACATGTCGAGTGCGCGCCGTGACGTGTCGCTCGTCCCGTAGACCGCCTCGCGCACGACCTGCTCGGGCGTGGCCATTGGAGTGTCGGCCTGGCCGGGTGCCGTCAGAGCGTCGTGCAGGTTGATCAGGCCGCGCCCCGACAGGACGCGCTCGGCCGACACATGGCCGTGGCGGCGGCGCAGGAAGTCGACGACGGCTGCCTCGGCGGCGTCGGTTGCGGCGAGCGTGGCATGGCCGCCCTCGCTCGCCAGCACCCGGCTTCCGTTCGGACCGGGGCTGAAGCAGGCCATGCCGAGTCCGGTCCCCGGCGCCAGCAGGACGACCGGCTCCCGGGCCACCGCAACGCCGCCGCCGATGCTCACGACATCTTCGGGAGCGAAGCGAAAGACGCCCCAGGCAAGAGCCTCGAGATCGTTCACCAGCCTGACGCTGCGCAGATGGAACGCATGCTTGAGCTCCTCGGAAGTCATTACCCAGGACGCATTCGTCAATGCGCAGCGGCCACCCTCGACGGGACCCGCCGCGGCGATCACCGCGCGATCCGGCGTCACGCCGTCCTCGGGACGGGTACTGAGGAAATGCCGAATCGCGTCGACGGGGCCGGCATAAGCGCCCGTCGACACCGCTTCGACGGTGCCCAGCTCCGTGCCCCTCAGCATGGCGAAGCGTGCCCAGGTCGCGCCAATATCGGCGAGAAGGCAGGCGTTCATGATGCCACCTTTTCGACGACCGCCTTGATGGTCGCGGCATACCAGTGTGCGGACGCCTTCAGAGTCCGACGCTGCGTCGGATAGTCTACATAGATCAGCCCGAACCGGTTCTGGTAACCCGCCCCCCATTCGAAATTGTCGAGAAGCGACCAGACGAAGTAGCCGCGCACGTCTGCCCCGAGCTCGACAGCCTCGCCCAGCGCCTCGAGGTAGCGCGTCAGGTAGTCGATGCGCTCGACGTCGTGGATCTCGCCGGACACATCGGGCTTCTCCACCGCGCCGGCGCCGTTCTCCGTCACGTAGAGAGGTAGCCTGTAACGATCGTGGGCGTCCAGCAGCACGTCGCGGAACGCCGCCGGGTCGACCTGCCAGCCGATCGGCGACCGCGCCACGTCCGCCGGCGCATCCGCCCAGGCGAAGCCGAGCGGCGAGGCCCCCTCCGCCTTGGCATAGATCGGCGAATAGTGGTTGATGCCGAGCCAATCGACCGGGCGGCGGATGCGCTCCATGTCGCCTTCGCGGCGATGCGGGTCGATGCCGCCGCGCAGCGAGGCGGGATAGTCGCCGAGGATCTGGGGATCGGGAAACGCCCTGTTCCAGATGTCGTCCAGGATGGCGGCCGCCTTGCGATCCGCCGGAACCTGCCGGAGCGGCCGGCTGGGCTGCATGTTGTGAATGGCGCCGATCGACGCTGCGGCGACCTCCGCGCGCAGGGCGTCGACCGCCGCGCCGTGCGCCAGGTTGACATGATGGACGGCCGCGTAAAGCGACGCGGGATCGTTCGTCGACGGTGGGTGCCAGCCGAAGGAATAGCCGAACAGCGTGAAGACGGCAGGCTCGTTGAAGGTCGCGAAGCGCTTGACGCGATCGCCGAGCCGGCCGGCGACCAGCAGGGCATAGTCGGAAAACCACCCGACGACGTCGCGATTGACCCAGCCACCCAGCTCCTGCAACGCTTGCGGCAGGTCCCAGTGATAGAGGCAGAGCCAGGGCTCGATGCCGGCTTCCAGCAGGCCATCGACCAGGCGGTCATAGAAGGCGAGGCCGGCTTCGTTCGCCGAGCCGCGACCCGTCGGCAGGACGCGCGGCCAAGCGACCGAGAAGCGGTAAGCGCCCACCCCGATCTGCCGCATCGCGCCGATGTCCTCGCGGTAGCGATGATAGTGGTCGCAGGCCTCGTCACCAGTGTCGCCGTTGGCGATGCGGCCCGGCTCGCGGCAGAAGCCGTCCCAGATGCTGGCGCCGCGCCCATCGGCCCGGGCGGCGCCCTCGACCTGATAGGCCGACGTCGAGACGCCCCACAGAAAGCCGCGCGGCAGGGGCTCGAGGATGGCCGGGCGTCGGTCGTTCGAGGCTCCGGAGGGGGCAGCGTGCAGGTCGACCATCGAATCCTACGCTACACGTATCCTTTCTGGCGATGATTGAGGCATCTCAAGCGACTCCTGTCCCGGCGATTGATCTGGAGCAAGGCCGCCTTCGCGTTCGTCCGATATCGGAGACTGTACACGCTGGAGGAGATCATGCGCGCAGTGAAAGTGATGTCGCGGCCGGTCGTGACGGTACCGGCCGACGCAACGGTGTGGTCGGCCGCCGACATCCTCCTGGGCGCCCGCATCAGCGCGGCGCCGGTGGTCGACCCTGACGGCCGTATGATCGGCATCGTCAGCGAGGCCGACCTGATGAACCGGCCCGAGCTCGGCACGGTGCCCGGGCGCTCGTGGCTGCAACGGCTGCTCGCCGACGAGGCGATGCTGGCGCGCGACTACACGCGGTCCTATTCCCATCGCGTGACGGATGTGATGACGCGCGACGTCGTCGCGGCGCCGGAAACCGCTGAGCTCGGGGAGATTGCCAGTCTCATGCAGCGCCACGGCATCAAGCGCGTGCCGATCGTGCGCGACGGCAAGGTGCTGGGCATCGTCAGCAGGGCCAACCTGCTTCAGGGTCTCCTGGCGCGCGAGCCCCGGCCGATCGGCGGCACTGCGCAGGACGCCGACCTGCGCGAAAGCGTGTGGAAGGAGCTGGGCAAGCACCCCTGGGGCTCGGGCGTCGGCAACGTCGTCGTCGAGAGCGGCGTGGTCCACCTGTGGGGTCAAACGCGCTCGGCGTCGGTGAAGGAAGCGGTGAGGGTGGCTGTCGAGAACGTCCCTGGCGTCAAGCGAGTCGCGAGCAACATCGTCGTGCTGCCGGTCGAGGCGATGATCTGAATAGCGCCTGCGCTCTGCGTTCAGGAAGCGAGGACCAGGACCGGCGTCTTGCGCCGGCTTGCCACCTCCAGAGCCATTTCCCTCGGCATCGCCGGGTCGCGACGCAGGACGAGCAAACGTTCGTGCCGGGGACCAAGCGCACGCTGCAACGACTCCATGAGCGCCACCGGGGAGGCCGGTTCCACGGGCGGTATGGCAAGCGCCTCCTCTCCCGTCGCGGCAGCGATGCGTGCCGCGAGCTCGAAGCAGGCATCCGACGGGCCGGCCGAGACAGCGGCCACCGGCCCGTGCCGTGGCATGCCCGACCTCGGCAGGAGCAGAACTGCCGCCGCCGCTGCCTCCGCCTCCCGGTGCGCCGATCCGCTACCGGGCGCGAGCAGGTCGAACGCGGCCGGCTCCGCAAGGATGAGCACGTCGCTGGCCTGCACGACGCTGCTCGCCAGAGCGACAGGGTTGCCGCGGCACACCTCGAACCGGCACGCCAGCCCCTGCGATTCGACTTCCCGCTGAAAGAGCCGGGCGGCCTGCCGGGCGGCGGCGCGCAGCTCGTCGTCCACGCGCTGCGGCTCCATCATCCGCCATTCGTGCCCGGGCAGACGGAGTTCCCGCGTGAAGGGCAGGGCGGCGAGGTCGATCAGCGACTGATCCTCGATGAAGACACCGAGAACCTCCAGCTGGAGCAGGCGCGCGAACTCGACGGCGCCCCGGAGCACGTGCCGGTCGACGCCGCCGGTCGCCATGCCCAGCACCGCGCGCCGGTACGACGGGGATGCTGTCGAGGTCATCGTTTGCGTGCCTTCCTGGCGTCCGACATTGCCCTGCGCGCAGCCGCGAAGCGCATCAGGCACCCGTCGACGGCGGCGTTGACGCTGCCATCGGCATAGCGGCCGTCCTTGCGGCGGGTTCCCGCGGTGCGGCCGGTCAACAGGGCGATCGCCTCGTCCACCGTGCGAATCGCGAAGACCGAGAACCTTCCCTCCTTGCAGGCATCGACCACGTCGTGCCTCAGCATGAGATGCTGGACGTTGGACGCGGGGATCAGAACCCCGTGCCGGCCGGTCAACCCGCGCGCCGCGCAGATGTCGAAGAAGCCTTCGACCTTCTCGTTGACGCCGCCGATGGCCTGGACATGCCCATTCTGGTCGACAGAACCGGTGACCGCGAGATCCTGGCGCAACGGCAGGCCGGCGAGGGCGGAGAGCAGGGCGCAAAGCTCGGCAACCGAGGCACTGTCGCCCTCGACGCCGCCATAGGACTGCTCGAACACCAGGCTGGCCTGGAGCGACATCGGCGCTTCGAGGGCGTAGCGGCCGGCGATGAAGCCCGAGAGGATCAGGACGCCCTTCGAATGGATCGGCCCGCCCAGCTCGACCTCGCGCTCGATGTCGACGATCTTGCCGCTTCCCGGGCCGACGCGGGCGCTGATGCGGGACGGCCGGCCGAACGCATGACCGGCGAGGCTCAGCACCGACAGGCCATTGATCTGGCCGACCTGGCTCCCCTCGGTCGCGATCCGCGACACGTCGCGCAGGATCATCTCGCGGCTTCGCTCCTCGAGACGGGAAGCGCGCCGCCGCTGGCCGCGCAAGGCCTGCTCGATATCGGCACGCGCGATCGCGTCGCGTCCGGCTGTGCGGGCGCATTGATCGGCCTCGATCACCAGATCCTGCATGTCCTCCACCAGCAGCGACAGCTTCGCGGAATCCTGCGCCAGCCGCGCGGCATGCTCGATGACGGCTTCCACGCCGCTGCGATCGAGCGCAAGCAGGCCGGCTTCGCCGGCCAGCCCGCCGATCACCTGCGCCAGCAGCGCCTCGTTCTCCGGGGAGCGCTCGAACTCTTCCTCGAAGTCGGCGAGGATCTTGAAGTGCTTCTGGAACTCCGGGTCGAGGGCGGCGAGCAGGTAGTAGATCTGCTGCTCGCCGACCAGGATCACCTTGACGTCCAGCGGAACGGGGCTCGGCTCCAGGGTCGCGGTCGACATCAGGCCGACGATGTGGGCGAGGTCCTCGATCACGATCTCCTGGCGGACCAGGACCCGCTTCAGGGCCGACCAGGCGTAGGGCTCGCTGAACAGGCTGCGCGCGTCGATGATGATCGTGCCGCCGTTGGCCCGGTGAAGGGAGCCGGCCTTGATCATCCTGAAGTTCGTCACCAGCGCTCCCTGGTAGGACATGTGCTCGACGCGGCCGAGCAGGTTGCCCAAGGTCGGATTGAGCTCCTCCACGACAGGCGCGCGGCCGTCGGTGTCGCTGCCCACCAGGACGTTCACGTCGTAGCGCTCGAACGGATGCCCCGGCGGCATGGCGTCGAGCCGCGTCGCCGACCCGCCTTCGGGCTGGCCGAGGAAGAGCTGCACGTGCTGCAGCACGTCGTTGCGGACCGCCTCTATGTGGTCGAGGACCCGAGGCAGGTCCGCGAAGCCTTCACGAAGCTCGTCGATCTCCTGGTTGATGGCGAACCGTGCCGTCTCCTGGTCGAGGGCATTGACCTCGTCGCGGCGCCCCTTCTCGAGCTTGGGGATGGCGCGCAGGCCCTCCTCCATCTCGCGCTCGAGGCCCGCGACCGCCTCCTGCGTCGCCTTTCTCCGCTCTTCCGGCCACTTGCCGAACGCCTCGGGATCGACGATCTCGCCCTTGTCCATGGCGGCGATGGTGAAGCCCATGGGCGTGCGTATGATGGCCAGCCCCTGCGACGTCGCCTTCTCCCCGAGCGTCTGGAAGACCTTCTGCGTGTTGGAGCGCAGCGCCTCGTCGATGGCGGTTCGCCGGCGCTGGTAGTCGTCGCTCTCGAACAGCGCAGGCAGGGTGACGCGCAAGTCCTCGATCAGCTTCCTCATGGCTTGCTGGAGCGGCACGGCGCGGCCGCCCGGCAGGCCGATGGCAGCCGGCCGATGCGGAACGGCGAAGTTGTTGACGTAGACCCAATCCTGCGGCGGCGCGCCGGACGGGTGCGCCGTCTCGAGCATCTTGCGCAACGACGACGAGATGCGGGCTCCGGCCCGGCCGGTCGCGAAGATGTTGTAGCCGCGCGCGGCAAGCCCGGTGGCCAGCCTTATCGCTTCCTCCGCGCGTTGCTGCCCCGCGAGCATTGGCGCGGGCGGAAGCTCGCGCGTCGTGGCGAAGACGAGGCCGGAAAGATCGGCGCGCCGGAACAGCTTGTCGGGCGACAGCGCCTTGGGGATCGTCCCCGGCTCGACGGAGGATGCATCGCGCATCTTGCGGTTGCTCACGGGCGACCGATCTCGAATTCCTCGCAGGAGATGGTCGAGGCGGGCGTCGGAGCGGTGGCGCCGATGTCCTGGACACGACGTGGCATGGGTCGACCTCCTAGCAGGAAAGCCCTTCACGAGATCATCGGCGGCGCGGGCTTGCCTTGATCGAGATCAACGCACGTCGGGACCGCGTTGGCACAAGCATGATCCCATGGTTCCGATCTTTATGCGACGCCCGGTGAATGGCCGCGGGAGGCAGCCATGATGCTTCACAAGCGAATACTGCAGTGGCAGGCCGACCATCCCACGATCACCTGGATCCTGTGGATCATCGTTTGGCTGCTCGTCATCCTCCTGCTGTTCAAGCCGGGCAGGCTGAGCGGCATGACCTGACGGCGAGCCCCGCCCGTCGTTCCGGCTGCGCGCCGGGGTGCCCGTCATCGGGCCGCGATGTAGCGGGCGAACTTCAGGAGCGAGCTCACCTTGCCGTAGTCGGCCTCCGGCACGGTCACGCCGAGCTGCTCGTGCGCGGCGATGACGAAGTTCAGGAAGTCCATCGAATCGAGGCCGATGTCGTTGCGCAGGTCGTCGTCGGGGCCGACCGTGGAAACGTCGAGGTCGGGCGCGATGCCGCCCAGGATCGTGCGCAGCCTCGCTATGGTCTCGGCGTCGCTCATAAGGCCTCCGGCTTCTGCAGATGCCGATCGATGGCGGCCAGAAGCCGGCTGCCGATGGCGCCGTCGGTGGCGCGATGATCGGCGCTCAAGGTCGCCTGTACGACCGGCCGCTGCCTGATCTCGCCGTCGACGATCGATACCGCCATGCGCGGCGCGCCGAAGCCCACGATCGCCAGTTGCGGCGGGTAGATGACGCCGAGCACGCTGTCGGCGCCGCGCTCTCCGAGGCTCGTGACCGTGACGGTCGGGTCCATCATTTCCGAGCCGCGAATGCGCGCGGTTCGCGCGCGGTTGACCAGGTCGCGCAGAGCGGCCATTGCCTGGTCCAGCGTGAGGCGATCGGCGTCGTGGATGGCCGGCGCCATCAAGCCGCCGCCCCGCAGCGAGATCGCCCAGCCGACATGGATCGCCGATGACAGCCTGGGGGCACCGTCGATCCAGAACCCGTTGAGCTGCGGCACCTCGCGAAGGGCCAAGGCGACCGCCTTGAGCAGGAGCGCTGCCGGCAACAGGCGGCGCGCGACGTCGCGTTCGATGTTCTTCTGCGTCAGCCATTCCGTCGCGCGCCCCAGGTCGATGGGCAGCGACAGGTAGTAGTGCGGGATCTCGCGCTTCGAGCGTGCCATGGCCGAGGCGATCGCCTGGCGCATGGCTGCCGGATCGAAGCCGCGCCGCGGGGCCGGGCGCGACGCTCTCGCTGCGGCGGCCTCGACGTCGGCGATGGCGATGGCACCTTGCGGTCCGCTGCCGTCGAGGCCGCGCACGTCGACGCCGAGCTCGGCTGCGCGGCGCGCCGCTGCCGGGGAAATGCGAGGTCGCCCGGCCGATGGCGGCGCCTCGCGCCGAGGCATGTCAGGCTGGGCAGCCGGTCGTTCGACTGGAGGAGGACCCGCGGCCGGTGCGGGAGGGGCCGCGGCCGGCGTGGGTGCCGCCGCGCCGTCGATCCGGGCCAGCACGGCTCCGACCGGCACCTCGGTGCCGACAGGCACGAGTATTTCGCTCAGGACGCCCTGCTCGAAGGCCTCGATCTCGAAGGCGCCCTTCTGGGTCTCGACGACGGCCACGATGTCGCCGCGTGCGACTCGGTCGCCGGGCTTCTTCAGCCATTCGACGACCGTGCCCTTCTCCATGTCGGCCCCCAGGGACGGCATGAGGAAGTCGCTCAAGCCGACCTCCCCTGCGGCCTCACGAGCTCGACGGCAGCTGCACGAATGGTATCGACCTGGGGAATGGCGGCGTCTTCCAGATGCTTGGGGTAGGGGATGGGCACCTCCGCGCCGCAAAGGCGGCTCGGAGGAGCGTCGAGGTCATAGAAGGCCTGCTCGGCCAGGCGCGCGCAGATCTCGGCGGAGATGCCTCCGGAACGCCAGCCCTCGTCGACGATCAGGGCGCGTCGCGTCCGAGCCAGCGAGCTCATTATGGTCCTGTCGTCCAGTGGCCGCAGGGAGCGAAGGTCGATCACCTCCGCCTCGATACCGGCGGCTGCAAGCTGCTCGGCCGCCGCCAGCGACTTGTGCAGGCTGGCGCCATACGTGATGACGCTGAGGTCGCGCCCCGGGCGGCGCACCACCGCGCCCGAGAGCGGCACCGGGCCGGCATCGGCCGCGAGCTCGCCTTCCATGTTGTAGAGGTTCACGTGCTCGAAGATCAGCACCGGATTGGGGTCCTGCAGCGCGCTCCACAACATGCCCCGCGCATCCTCGAGCGTCGCCGGGGCGACGATCTTGAGGCCGGGAATGTGCGCATACCAGCCCTCGAGGCTGTGCGAGTGCTGGGCGGCGAGCTGGCGGCCTGCTCCGGTGGCCATGCGGATCACCAGGGGAATGGCGAACTGCCCGCCGGACATGTGCGGGATGGTCGCCGCGTTGTTGACGATCTGGTCGAGCGCCAGGAGGCTGAAATTGACGGTCATGATCTCGACGATCGGCCGCATGCCGGCCATGGCGGCGCCGATGCCGGCGCCGACGAAGGCGGCTTCCGACAGGGGCGTGTCGCGAATGCGCTCCTCTCCGAATTCCTGCAGCAGGCCCTTGGTCACGGCGTAGCAGCCGCCGTAGCGGCCGACGTCCTCGCCCATCACGAAGGCGCGTTCGTCGCGATTCAGCGCCTCGCGGATGGCCTGCCTGATCGCCTCGCGATAGGTGGTCTTCTGTCGATCGCCAGCCGTGGTCATGTCGGCACCGCATCCATGAGCGTGTAGCGGCAGAGGTCGGCCACCGGCTCCCAGGCGCCTCCTTCCGCGAAGGCGACGGCGGCATCGACCTCGGCCGATGCCTTCTTCTCCAGCTCGACCACGTCCTCGCCGTGAAGAAGCCCGCTGGCGAGGGCCCACTCGCTGAAGCGCCTTATCGGGTCGCGCTCCTTCCAGCGTTCCACCTCGGCCTTGTCGCGATAGAGCTGGGAATCGAACATCGAATGCGCACGGAAGCGATAGGTCATGCATTCGAGGAACTGCGGGCCGGCGCCGGCGCGGATGCACTCGAGGGCCCTGCGGGTCGCCGCCTCGACCGCGACGACGTCCATGCCGTCCACCCGATGCGAGCCGATGCGATACGCCTCGGCCTTGCGGTGGATGTCGGTCTCGGACTCGGTACGCTCGATCGCGGTGCCCATGGCGTAGAGGTTGTTCTCGCATACGAACAGCACAGGCAGCTTCCACAAGGCCGCGAGATTGAGCGATTCGTGGAACTCGCCCTCGGCGACGGCGCCCTCCCCGAACAGGCACACGGCCACCCCGGAACCCTTGCGCATCTTCTCGGCGAGGCCGAGCCCGACGGCGAGCGGCAGGCCGCCGCCCACGATCGCGTTGCCGCCGTAGAAGCGGGTCGGTCGGTCGAAGATGTGCATGGAGCCGCCGCGGCCGCGGCTCGTGCCGTTCGACTTGCCGTACATTTCCGCCATCAGCGGTCCCATGGCGATGCCGCGGGCCAGGGCGTGGCCGTGCTCGCGGTAGGTGGCGACGATGCTGTCGTCGCCCGACAAGGCACCCATGACGCCGACGGCGTTCGCCTCCTCGCCGACATAGAGGTGGAGAAAGCCGCGGATCTTCTGCTGGGTGTAGAGTTCCGCGCACCTCTCCTCGAACAGGCGGATGCGCAGCATCTGCTCCAGCAGATGGCGGGCGTGGGCGCGGTTGAGATGCGGTTTGGCGGTCATTTCCTCTCGTCGCTCTCCAGGGTCGAGATATCGCCCTCGGGCAGCCCGAGCTCGCGTGCGCGCAGCAGCCGGCGCATGATCTTGCCGCTGCGCGTCTTGGGCAGGTTGTCGCGAAAAGCGATCTCGCGCGGCGCCACGGCGGGCCCCAGGCGGCGGCGGGCATGGGCCATCAGGTCGCGTTCGAGCTCCGCGCTCGGCTTGCACCCGGCCTTGAGCGCCACGAAGGCCTTGATGGAATTTCCGGCGACCTCGTCGGGCTTGCCGATGACCGCCGCCTCGGCGACCGCGGGATGCTCCATGAGCGCGCTCTCGACCTCGAACGGACCGACGAGATGGCCCGCGGTCTTGATCACGTCGTCGGACCGGCCGACGAACCAGTAGTAGCCATCGCGGTCGCGGCGGGCGAGATCGCCCGTGAGGTACCAGCCGTCGGCAAAGCACTTGCGGTAGCGCTCGTCCTCCCCGAGATACTCGCGGAACATCGAGGGCCAGCCTGCCTTGAGCGCCAGCTCGCCGTCGACATCCGGCTCGCCGATCACCCGGATGCCGCGGGCGGTGCGCTCGACGATGGCAGCCTCGATGCCCGGCAGCGGCTTGCCCATGGAGCCCGGCTTGACGGGCAGGGCGGCGAGGTTGGCGATCATGATTCCGCCGGTCTCGGTTTGCCACCAGTTGTCGTGGAACGGTCGGCCGAAGGTCTGCCGGCTCCAGACGACGGCCTCGGGATTGAGCGGTTCGCCGACGCTGGCGAGAAAGCGCAACGAGCCGAGGTCGTGCTTTTGCGCGACCGCCGCGCCCGCCTTCATCAGCATGCGGATGGCGGTGGGCGCCGTGTACCAGACACTGACCTTCTGGCTCTCGACGATGGAGTACCAGCGGTCGGCATCGAACTCCATCTCGTCGACGATGCTGGTCACGCCGCAGACCAGGGGGGCGATCACGCCGTACGACATGCCGGTCACCCAGCCGGGATCGGCGGTGCACCAGAAGATGTCGTCCTGGTGCAGGTCGAGAGCGAAGCGCGCGGTCGCCGCCTGGGCCACCACCGCGTCGTGGACGAGAATCGCACCCTTCGGCCGTCCGGTCGTGCCGCTGGTGAAGTGCATGAGCGCGCGATCCTCGCGCGATGTGGCGGCCGTGCGATACCGGTCCGCGGCCGCCGCCATGAGGCGAGGCAGGGACCGTACCCGCTCGCGCTCGTCGTCGTCGGTGCCGTCGATCAGCAGCACCGTGCGCACCGTCGGCAGGCTGTCGAGAATCTGCGCGACCTTGCGCTGGAAGAGGGCGCGGGTGGTGACCAGGCAGGTGCCGCCGCCGATCTCCAGCCGGGCGCGTATCGGCTCGGGCCCGAAGGCGGAGAAGAGCGGGCAGAAGACGGCGCCGCGCTTCAAGCTGCCGAGAGCCGCCGAGTAGAAGGCCGGGACGCGCCCGGTCAGCGAGAACACGGCCTCGCCCCGGCCCACGCCGAGCGATTCCAGGACATTCGCGAATCGGCTCGCCGCGTCGTCGAGCATCGCGAAGCTGATCGCCGAGACCGCGCCGTCGCGGCCGATGTGACGCAGCGCGATTCGCGCACCACGGCCTTCGGCGACGTGGCGGCCTACCGCTTCGTGGGCGATGTTGAGGCCGCCTCCCGGCAAGCCGGCGAATGCACGACGCTCCGACGACCAGTCGAAGGACCGGCAAGCGGCGTCGTAGTCCCGAAGGTTGGGGGCCACCCTCCAGTCGCTGACCGATTTCCCGATGATCTCGAACATGAGGGCGGCAGCATCCGTCGGGCCAGGCCCCTCGACCTTGACATGCCTCAATCGCCGCGAGCGGCGGACTTGATATCTGATGGACCGGAGTTCGCCAAACGGAGCATGTCGCCACTCCGAGGAGCATCGAGATGACAGCGCCTGCAAGCCTCATGGTCCGTCTCGCCGTGGGCACTCCCAACGATGCCTTGCTCGCGCTGGCGGCCGAGCTGGCGGCCCGCCTCGAGGTGGGCAGGGTGATCGGCATCAGTGCGCGCCGACCCATCCAGGTCTACGGCAGCCCCGAGGTGTATGTGCCGCCGGAGCTGGTGACAGACCGTGAGCAGGTCGAGCGCGAGCTCGAGACGGCGGAAAAGGAGTTCCGATCCGCGCTCGAGGGTAAGGCGGCCGCGGTCGAGTGGCGGTCGACGGTCGTCACCTACGGGTCGATCGCCGACTATGTGGCCGGGCAGATGCGGGCAGCCGACCTCCTGGTTACCGCCGCCCATGAAGGCGGGGCACTCCTCGACGGGTCGCGATACGTCAATGTCACCGACCTGGTCTTGCGTGCCGGCAGACCCGTGCTGATTGCCGGCTCGACCCAGGACAGGCTCGACCTGCGGACCGTCATCGTCGGCTGGAAGGATACCCGGGAAGCGCGCCGGGCCGTGCAGGACTCCTTGCCGCTGCTTCGGCTCGCCGGGCGCGTCGTCGTGGTCGAGATCTCTGCGGCGGGCGATCTTGCCGATGCGCGCGGGCGCACCCAGGATGTTGCCGGCTGGCTGACCTGCCATGGGATTGCGGCGTCTGCGCGCGCAGTCGAGGCGACAGCTGGCGACGCCGAGCAGCTGCGCAACATCGCCAGCGACCTCGAGCTCGACGCCGGGCTGCTCGTCGGCGGCGCCTACGGGCATACGCGCCTGCGCGAATGGGTGCTGGGCGGCGTGACGAGGGACTTCCTGCTGCAGCCGGCTCGCTGCTCGTTCGTGTCTCACTGACCGGTGGGCGCTGCCCGTCGTGCCGGCAAGTCGCTGCCGCTGCCCGCCCGGTGAGAGCCGATCAGCCGTCGCACCTCGTCCAGCAGCTGCTGGCGACGGCGGTCGTCGCTCTCCTGCTGCAGCGCGTTGCGCAGATCGAGCAGCGCCGCGGCATAGTCGTTGTGCCAGTCCCGCGATGCGCGCGCCTGCGCCGAGGCGAGGCGCGGTGCGGCAGCGGCCGGTGACGGGATCGCCTGCCACCGGCCGTCGCGGAAGTCGATGTCGAACGCCTGGTCGAGGTCCGGCGTCTGTATGCGCGAACGCTCCAGCCGTCCCGCCGAGAGGCTGCCGGCGAGGCCCTGCAGGGCGGCGGGCTCGCCGTGCACCAGCAGCGCCGAGCCGAGCGTCTCGAGAAGCGGCCGCGCCCACTCGACCAGCTCGTCGCGGTCGGCATGGCCGGAGTAGGCGTCGATGGCGCGAATGCGAGCCTTGACGTTGATTTCCTCGCCGTGGATGCGCACGCGGGGCACTCCCTCGCGAATGAGAGCGCCCAGCGTGCCTGGCGCCTGGTATCCGACGAAGAGCACCGTCGAGTCCGGTCGCCACAAATGGTCCTTGAGATGATGCTTCACGCGTCCGGCCTCGCACATGCCGGACCCGGCCAGGACGACGGCGCCGCCGTGGATGCGGCCGATCGCCTTGCTCTGCTCGACCGTCTCGGTCAGCCGGAAATCACCGCCCGTGAAGACCGTCCCGTCATCGCCGCGCTCCAGGGCGCGGCGATGACGGCGAAACACCTCGGTCGTGCGGCCCGCGAGCGGAGAATCCAGGAAGACCGGAATCGCCCCCAGCTCGCCGTCGCGCCTGAGACGGGAGATGTCGTCGAGTATCTCCTGGGTGCGCTCCACGGCGAACACCGGAATGATCAGATTGCCGCCCGCCTTCAGCGCGTCGCGCAGCTCGCGTCCGAGCTGGGCCCGGCGCTCGCTCTCGCTCAGCCGCTGCCGCAGGCGATCGCCGTAGGTCGACTCCAGCAGGAGAATGTCGCTGGGATCGGGTGTCGACGGATCGGGCTGTAGGGCCTTCTCTCGTGGCCCGATGTCTCCCGAGAAGACAAGCCGCACGGGTCTCGGACTGGCGTCGACCTCCATCTCGATGAAGGCGCTGCCCAGGATGTGGCCGGCGTTGCGCAGGCGCGCGCGAACGCCCTTCAGGGGCTCGAACCAGGAGTCGTAGCGCTGCACGGCGAGCAGCGAGAGCGAGGCCTCGGCATCGATCCGGGTATAGATGGGGGCGACGGGCGGCTCTCCCCGCCGGCTGTTGCGCCGGTTCAGCCGCTCGACGTCGCCCTCCTGGATGGCGCCGGCATCGGGCAGGAGCCAGTGCAGGAGGTCGCGGGTGGCCTCCGTCGTCCACGCCTTGCCGCGGAAGCCCGCCAGGGTGAGTTTGGGGAACAGGCCCGTGTGATCGATGTGGGCATGGGTCAGGAGCACCGCATTGATGGCGGAGGCCTCGAAGGGGAAGCGACGGTAGTTCAGGGCGCGCAGCGATTTCGGTCCCTGGAACATGCCGCATTCGACCAGCAGCTCGCCGCGCGGCGTGACCAGCCGATGGCAGGAGCCGGTCACCGTGCCGGCGGCACCGTGGATGTGCAGCGAGATAGTCATGAATTCAGCTTGGCGCCGACGATCACGGCGGGCTTGATGCGGGTCAAGGCACAACTGGGCAGGCAGGCAGATCCTGATACTGATTGAATGGCAACGGACGGACCCGCCTGTGAACCCGAGATGGACTTGCTCCGCGCTTGTGGCGCTCATGGCCTGGGTTATGCCGGCGCACGGCCAGGTCGACGTCCAGAAGGCCAGGCGCTGCGCGATGCTCGCGGCGACGGCCGACTACTATCTGACGCGGCGCGGGGAGGGCTCGGGCGGTCCGAACATGATCGTCCTGGGGGCTCGGCTGGACTGCGAGAAGGGTGCCTATGACCGCGGCATCGGCACCCTGGAGAAGCTCCTGCGCGACAAGCGCATCCCGCTCCCGGTGGAACCATGATCACATGCAAGGAGGACGACAATGCGAAGCCATGGAGTTGTTGCGCTTGCGATCTCCGGAATGCTCGTGGCGGCCTTTCATGTCTTTCCGCCGGCGCCCGAGCTCGGCGTGACGCCGGACATGTTCAACTGGGGCTCGGGCTGGGCCGGCTGGGCCTTCGGCTTTGTCGTCTCCACCCTGATTCTGACGGCCGTCATCCTGACGGCGATCCACTTCGTGCGTTGGCTGAGGGGACTGCGCGACCTAACCTAGCGGTCCCTGCGCGGCCGATGTGAATGGGGACGGCGTCAATCGTCGATTCCGAGATCGGGCTCGCCGGTGCGAGCGAGGATCGCCGCCCGTACGCGGTCCCGAAGGCGTACGATGGCGGCGAAATCGTCACCGTCCGACCTGATCAGATCCCCGATGTGGACCGATACATTGCCGCGGCGCGGCAGCCAGCTCCCGTCACGCAGGATCGACCGCGTGCCGCACAGGGTGACGGGCACGACGCCGATCCTTTGCCGGGCGGCAACGGCGAAAGCTCCCAACCGGAACGGCCGCAGGCCATAGGCACGCCTGAAGGTGCCTTCGGGGAAGAACGCGAGCATCCGGCCGGCCTGCGCGGCAGCGAGCGCCGCGCGCGTGTCGGCTATCCCGCCTTGGGGATCGGTGCGTTCCACGAACAAGGCGCCGAGGGCGCGCAGGAAAGGACCCGCCACGTACTGCGCGTCGAGCTCGCGCTTGACCACGAAGGCGGGCTCTCCCGGGATGATGGCTGCTACCACCAGGCTGTCGAAGTAGCTGCTATGGTTGATGGCGAGCAGCGTTCCCGCTGCGCTCGGCCATGCCCCGGTGACCTCCACGCGAACCCCCATCGATCGCAGCAGCAGCCGGGCCGCGGCACGCACGATCGCCCAGCGGCGCGACCGTCCGGGAACGACGATCACCAGCGGCCACAGGACCGCGGACGCTGCAACGAGCACGCTCCACCACCAGGCAGCGTACGCCATAGCTCCCACCGTCCGGCAGCCGCGGCGCAACGCCATCGCCAAACCCGACAGCGCAAGGCGCAAGAGCTGTCGCGACGCGGGCGCGGCGCCCTTGCCCAGGCGCTGCTGCAGAAAGAGATCGCGCGTCGCCGCGCGCCGCAGCTTGCCGCTCGATGTCTTGAGCACGCTGCCCGGCGGCACCAGCACGATCTCCTCGGGCGGCGCATCGAGAAGGCGTGCTGCGACGCCTTCGATCTCTCGCCGCAAGGCGGCCAGCGGCGCGGCTGCGGTCGAGCGTGTCTCGGCGACGACGATCAGCCGTTCGGTGCCGGCACGAGGGTCGGCGGCGCCGAAGGCCGCGACGCAACCCTTGCGGATGCCGGGCAGGTCGCCGATGGCCGCCTCCAGCTCCTCGGGATGGATGTGGCGTCCGGCCCGGATGATGATGTCCTTGGAGCGACCGGTGATGAAGACGTCGCCGCCGGCGAAGTAGGCGAGGTCGCCGCTGTTGAGCCAGGCACCGTCGAGCAGCTCCGCGGTCTTGGCCGGGTTGTCGAGGTATCCCGACGAGGCCGATGGTCCGCGGAACTGCAGGCGGCCTTCCTGGCGCTCGCCGACCTCGCCGGTCGAGTCGACGATGCGGATCTGATGGCCCGGCAGCGGCTGGCCGCAGGCGACGAGCTCCAGGGCGTCGGTCGCGTCAGGCGCGGCTGGCAGCGCCTTTCCGTGACGGGTGAGCGCCTGCCGGTCGACCCGATCGATAACCGGCGGCCGGCCGAGCGGCGGGAAGGCGAGGCCGACGGCGTTCTCGGCGAGGCCATAAACCGGCGCCATGGCGCTGCTGCCGAAGCCGCAGGGGCCGAAGCGCGCCGCGAAGCGGCGGATGGTCCGTGGGCTCACCGCCTCCGCTCCGTTGGTGACCATGCGCAGGGACCGAAGATCGAGACCGGCGATCTTCGTATCGTCGATGCGGCGCAGGCAGAGCTCGAAGGCGAAGTTCGGCGCCGCCGACAATGTTCCCTTGTGCCGGTGGATGGCCCATAGCCAGCTCTCCGGCCTCACCAGGAAAACGAGCGGGGACATGACGACCAGCGGCGCCGCGAAATACAGGCTGCCCAGCCATGCCCCGATCAGGCCCATGTCGTGATAGAGCGGCAGCCAGCTCACGAAGACATCGGAAGGGCCCGCCGCCATCGCCTCGCCCATGGCCCTGATGTTGGCCAGCAGGTTGGCATGGGTGAGCACGACGCCCTTCGGATCGCCGGTGCTGCCCGAGGTGTACTGAACGAGCGCGATATCGGCTGCGCGGCGGGTCGCGGGCAACGCCGGCCCATCCCTGCCCACGGCAGCGAGGTCGTCGACCGACTCGACACGCCTCAGGCTTTCCAGCTGCAGCCGGAGCAGCCGGGCGATGGCGGACGCTTCCGGCGCGGCGATCAGGATGGCGGCGCGTGCATTGCCCAGGATGCCGGCCTGGCGGCGCAGATGCTCCTCCACTCGCGACAGCCGTGCCGGCGGGTAGATCGGAGTCGGCACGCCGCCGGCATAGAGCACGCCGAAGAAGGCGACGAAGAAGGCCTCGCTTGTCGGCAGCATGATCGCGGCCCGTTCGCCCGGCTCGAGCCCGCGGACCAGCAGCCCGCGCCCCACGGTGCGCGCCCGCTCCGCGAGCTGCCGATAGCTGATCGGCGTCTCGCGCCCTTCGCCGTCGAGCAGGATGATGTGGATGCGCTCGCCGTAGCGATCGGCGTGCCAGTCGAGCACATCCGTCACGGTCGTCGCCGTCTCGGGTGCCGGCGCCGCTGGCCCCGCGGCGGGGGCTCGGGTAGCAAGCTCCAGAGGTGCGGCGACGCGGACCGTTGCTACGGCGAGCGCATTGGCGAGGTCGCGCAGCGTCTCGGCTTCACCCAGCAGACGTTCCGGCAGATGCGTGCCGAACGCCCGTTCGATGCGCAGCAGCAACTCGGCGCGCGACAGGCTGTCGAAACCCCAACCCCGATCCAGCGAGCCGTCGAGGCCTGCCCGATCTGCGGCCCGTCGACCGGGCCACAGCTCGTGGGCGAGATCGCGTGCGAGCTCGACGAGCGTCTGTTCCGCTGCGTCGGGCCGTTCGGGCGGGGTGGCGTGCGAGCCCATGGTCCGGCACGTTCTAGGTCGGCGCGGCACGGTGGAGGTTGGCCATCAGGATGTAGACGCTGATCAGCAGGGCCCAGGCGGGAAAGACGATGAAGCTCCAGTCGACCCATTGGCTGGCGAACAGCAGGAACAGGGCCATGACGAAGCCCGGTGCCGCCATCCAGCGCGCGACGAACGCGGTGCGTACCGCGATCGTCGAGGTGATCAGCATGAAGACCCCTGCCATCTTGATCGCATAGACGTTGACGATCGTATAGGCGAAGGCGCGCGCCAGCGCGAACGTGGTCGACTGGGGAAGGCTTCCCGGGTGCATCGCCTCGACGGCGACCATCGCGCCGAACACCGCGATCGCCACGAACATCATGGCGAGGAACAGCAGGCCGCTGCCCAGGAACACCGTCGCGAACAGCCGGTCCTCGGCGTCCGCCATGCGATCGCGCACGACGCCGATGAACCACAGGAAGGCGATGCCGGCGAACGGCATCAGGTTGATCGCCAGCACGACCCGGTCGAGCTCGCCCGACAGCCAGACTCCCCGGTCGAGCGCGTCCCTGGGCACGGAAGAGCGGAAGAGCAGAAGCACCGCGATCAGCAGGCCTGCGAAGAGAATTCCGGCAACCGCGGCGGCGCGCGGGCTGCGCAGCCTCCTGGCAGTCAGCGGCACCGGGGCATTCATGGCGCCGGCTGGTCGGGAAAGGCGGCCAGAGTCGCCGCGGTGCTGGCCATGGATTGCTGGCTCACCTTGATGAAACCCGCGCCGGGCCGGTCTATGTCCTGGATCAGCAGCACCATCGCGGCGACCAGCATTCCCGTCAGATGGACCGGTAGGCGAGACCGCTTCGCCTCGACCCCGCTGCCATAGCCGGCGAAGCCGATGCCGACGATGCAAACGCCATAGAGCGCGATCACGATGATCGCGGGCAGGCGGTTCTGAAGCGCCGCCAGGCGCTTCTCCTGGTCGTCGATCATCTCGTTGAGCGACTGCATGAACAGCCCGGTCGGCACCATGCCGCTGTCCTTCGCCGCGACCGCCTTGGCCTGCCGCCACAGCGCCTCCTGGATCGCGTTGGAGCGCGAGATTGCGTCGTCGAACTCCGACGAGGAAACCGGCCGCCGGGTGAGATCGAGCCGCAGCTGCACGTAGTCGCGCAGGAGCTTCACCGTCTCGCGATCATGCGGCGCCGGCAGCAGGCGGGCACGCAGCGCCGTCGTGCCGATCGCCGCTGCCTCGACGACGACGCCGTCGCGCCTCGCCTCGAAGCGCGACAGCGACATGGAGAAGGTGAAGCCGATCATCAGCGCCAGCAGCCCGAGGATGGCCGCTTCCAGCGTCGACACTCCCGGTGCGCCGCGCCGGGCGGCCCGCTCACCCAGCCAATGACCCACCTCGCCCGCGCCCAGAATCAGCAGCAGGCTGACCGGGAAGATCGCGGCCAGAGGATAGTCGTTGACGTCGAACGTCATGGCAGCCGCTCCGCGCGCGACCGACAGGGTGGCCGCCTGGTCATCTGTCCTCGTCGATGGATGAGTCGTGGGCCAGTCTAGGAAGCGGGGCGGCTCGAGCCTTGACGCAGCGCAAACGGCCGAACGGCCCGATCGATCGACCGGCCGAGACGCGCTTCAGAACGGCCGTCGCAGGGGCGCACGCTCCCTATGCGTTGAAATGCAAAGGGACCTCACCCTGAGGAGCCGCGCGGAGCGCGGCGTCTCGATTCGGGCGAAGTAATCTTCGCCCTTTGGCGAGGAGGGGAGCTTGTTCAGATGAGGTACCCTTCCATTTCAACGCCTGAGGGTGCACGCCCAGGCTGGGCTGCCGCGGACGACGCAACGCCGGCGCTGCGGGCCGAGCCGTCGGCTGTTTGATGTTTACAGCGCCTGCGCGCATGGGTTCACTGCGCCCGCCGGAGCGACGCCGTTTCGGCATGGGGGACGGAGCTCGGAGGTCGATGCCGGACCCGCCTGTGGTCGAGTTGGGCTGGGACGCGCCTTGGAAACACGCTGGATTGTCCTGATCGCATGCATGGGCCTGCCAGCGGCTCTGGCGGTGGCGACCCTTTGGATTCAATGGCGCAACTGGCGCACCAGATCGTGGCAGGAGGCGATCGGTCGCATCGAATCGTCCCGGGTGGCCTCGCACGAGGTCCGCTCGAGGCGCGTGCGCACGACGGGCAGCGGCCGGAGCACCGGGTTCATCACCGGCGAGGATTTCCGGACCGGGAACTTCGCCCATATCGCCTACAGCTTCCCGGTCGGGTCGACGACCTATCGCAGCGACCGCGTGTGCCTGATGGGCGAGCCGGACGGCACCATTCCGGCGATCCTCAGGCGCTACCCGAAAGGCAAGGTCGTCACGGTCCTCTACAACCCCGAGAACCCGGACGAGTGCATTCTCGAGCGGGACGATCCCGGCAAGATCCGCGAGTCGTGGGTCGGCACCGCGGTCCTCGCCGCCCTTGTCCTGGGTGGCTTCTTCGCCGTCACCGAAGGTGTCGACTGGTTGGGCGCCGTCCTGGCAAGCGAATCGCGGGCAATCGCGGTCTTCACGCTCGCGGGGTTCGCGCTGTTCGTCGCCATGCTGAGCCGCGTGCTCACCAAGCACACGCGGGAGATGAAGAAGTGGCCGACGACGGAAGGCCAGATCGTGCGATCGGAGATCGCGACCACCGTGCAGCGTCACCGCCGCCCCAACCGGGCCGATGACATGGTGACGATGTTTGTGCCGCGCATCGTCTATTCCTATCAGGCGGACGGCCACACTTTCGAGGGCGACGATATCGGCTGGACGACCAGCAGCAACAGGCGATCGGTAGCCGAGAAGCAGGTCGGGCGCTATCCGCTGAACGCGCGCGTGCGGGTGCACTACGATCCGGCCGACCCGGCCAAGGCGACGCTGTCGCCCTCCATGGGGATGATCCCCCTGGTTCTCTGGCTCTTCGCTGCGGCCATGGCCTTCGGGGCCTTCGCCGTCGGCTGGCTCATCCCCGGCCGATGAGCCGCCTGGCTCTGCCATGCGCCCGGATCATGCAGGGATGAGCGGCCTGTGCCTTCGTTCGTCACGTACCCGATCGCGGAGAGTCCGATGCGCCATCGACCGTCCTGTTGCCTTGCCCTCTGCAGGCTGGTCGCCGGCACGCTTCTCCTGGCTCTGCCCGCCGCCGCCGCCCTGGCGCAGGACGCGGTTCGCCTGAGCGGCGAGATGTTCATCGGCGGCGCCACGCTGGTCGATCCTCCGCCGGGCGAACCCGCGAGCACGCACGCCTACCTGACCGTGACGGGCCCGGCGGCGCTGCGGCTCTACCGCAGCCTGCCGCCTCGGGAGGAGGACGACCTGTGCCGGGGAGACGGCCGCAAGGTGAGACGGGCGGGCACGCTGTCGTGCTCGATCGATGCCGGTGGGAAGGAGGCTGTCTGCGACTTCGGGGTGGACCTGCAATCCGGGGCGATGGCCGGTGGACGACCCTGCTGAGGCCCGCCCGGCGCGCCGATGGAGCGGCTCTCGATCCGATGGAGTCGCTCTCGCGGACTCGACGGAATGCGCGTCGCGTCCGGCTGCAACGGCCGCACGGAATGTGCTCTAGGCGAGCCCTGAAAACAGAAGGAAGCGGAGGAGACTCATGGTGCAGCGAAGGTCAGTGATTGGAGCCGCCCTGGCGCTCGCGGTTGCGCCGATCGGTGCCGAAGTATTCGCCCAGGACGCTGAGGTGTCGTTGTTCAAGGTCGTGAGCGCCAAGGACGAGCTGATCGTCGGCCTGACCAGCGACGAGCTCGCCCGGTTCGGGCCCGGCGTCCCGCTCGAGGTCTTCGCGGCCGAGCTGCAGCGCCGCGGTCAGCTGGCGGTATGGCAGTACGCCTCGACGCGTGGCGCCCAGGGCGAGCTGGTCATGTCGCCGGTGCAGCGCATCGTCGTCATCTATCCAGGCACGGCGCGGATCGAGCCGTACCGCTCGGCCCTGAAGGTCATGCCGCCGACTGTGCGCTGAACGCCCGGGCCCGCCCCGGTGCCGCTTGCGGCCGTTCGAGTCGTCGTGGCGTTCGACGGCGGTTGCTCAGCGTGCGATCGGCTTCGTCCCACGGCGCCCGGTTGCGCTCGCCCCGCGCCGGAGGTGACGCGACAGGACACTGGCCCACGCCGCCGTGTCGCCTTCCCACTCGGTGCCGTCGGCCGCCGGCACGCGGACGCGTCGGCGCATCGGCCGCTCCAGCCGATCGGCCCGGGCGACGACCAGCAGACGGTTCCGGCCGGTCGGGAACAGCCTGTCGACGGCGGCGCGCGTTCTTGCGATCAGCGTGTCGTCGAAGGTGATCGTCATGCTGTCGGACAGATGAGGATGCTCCATCGCCAGGTTATTCTGGGCATTGCACAGCACGAAGTGCCGCGTCCGGCGGGAGCACAGGCCGAGGAAGTTCTGGCGCAGGTGCTCGTACTTCGCGACCAGCTGGCGGAGCTTCCTCCTGGTGATCGTCGCATTGGGGCCGTCGTGGAACATCCAGGCCCGGTAGCCCAGCAGGACGGGCACCTTCTCGCCGGCCGGCAGCCCGATCGAGCCCGCCTCGATCGGCGCCGTCATGCGTTCCAGCAGGCGCGGAACCTCGTCGGCGCTCACCATCAGCCAGTTGAAGAACGACGAGCCGTATTCCAGCGGCTCACCGACCAGCGACGAGAGATGCCGGCGGTTCTCGTAGAGCTGGCGGGCCGGCTGACAGGCGATCCCGATCGAGATGAAGGCCGTTCCCTTGCCGCGCAAAGACATCTCGCTCCCCTCGCTCCGCCGGTGCCCGCGACCGGTGGCCGCGACAGTCGATGGCCGATCGACCGTTGCGTCAGGCTTGCCGCCTCTTCAGCGCCCGCATGTCCAGCAGCGCGCCCGTCGAGCGCGGATCGGTGCCCTTGGGATAGATGTTGTGCTTCTGGATCTTCTGCGTCCCTGTCGTCGGGAGATCCTGCACGAAGTGGATCCACCCCGGCGCCTTGTAATAGGCGATCTGCGCCAGGCAGAACTCGACCAGCGCCTCCGCCATGTCCCGCGTCGCGGCCGGCTGCTTCAGGACGATGCAGGCCAGGACCTCCTCCTCGCGCAGCTCGTCCTTGACGGCCATCACCGCCACCTGCTGCACCGCCGGATGGGTGAGCAGGAGCGCTTCCACCTCCGCGGCGGCGATGTTCTCGCCCGACCGGCGGATGATGTTCTTCTTGCGATCGACGAAATGCAGCATGCCGTCGGGGCCGCGCCACACGACGTCGCCGGTATGGAACCACCCGCCCGCCCAGGCGGCCTGCGTCGCGGCCTCGTCCTTCAGGTAGCCGGAGAAGAAGCCGCGCCGCGGCGTTGCCGCCGAATGGCGGATCAGCAGCTCCCCGGGCGAGCCGTCCGCGACCGCGTGGCCGGCGTCGTCGACCACGCGCGCCTCGATGCCGTCGAAGGCGCTCCCGAACGCGCGTGTCCCGACCTGGCGCGGCGCGTGGTTGTCGGCCAGCACGCGCACCATCTCGGTCATTCCCCAGACCTCGATAAGCGGAAAGCCGAAGCGTTCCTCGGCGGCGCGGTGCAGCTCCGGCTCGACCCCGGCGCCGATGGCGAAGCGCAGGCGGTGCGCCCGTTCCTCGTCGCTCGCCGGCTGGGCCAGCAGGACGGGCACGATGATCCCGAGATAGTGCGCCACGGTCGCCCGCGTCTCGGCGATGTCGCGCCACCAGTGCTGCGGACGGAAGCGGTCGGGCTGCACCTGGCAGTTGCCGGTCAGGATGGCCGCCATCAGCGAGAAGGTGGCCGCGTTCGCGTGATAGAGTGGCAGGGGATTGTAGATGCGGTCCTGCCCCGGGCGCAGCGCGGCGAGGCCGCCCAGCGTGGCGTAGCGTGCGCCGGCGGCGATCTCGTAGCCGTGCGACAGGACGCACCCTTTCGGCCGGCCGGTCGTCCCCGACGTGTAGAGGATGCAGGCTGGCGTCGCGGGCGTCACGTCTGCGGGCAGGGCCGGCCGCGACGGTCGGGGGAGTACAACCCCGATCTCGTCCAGGGTGACGATCGCGGGGCGATGGGCGCTGCCGGGCAGGGCGTCGATCACCTGCTGGCGGCGCTGCGGCAGCACGATCACCGCCTCGGGCTCGCTGTGCTCCAGCAGATAGGCGATCTCGCCAGAACGGTACTCGGGATTGATCGGCACGCAGCAGACGCCCAGGCGGTTGAGCGCGAGCTTGTGCAGCACGTAGTCGGGACGGTTCTCCAGCAGCGTCGCCATGCGATGGCCGGGCCCGTAGCCGGCGGCGCGATAGAGCGAGACCAATGCCTCGACCCGATGGGCGGCGTCACGATAGGAAATCTCGAACCCGGTTTCGAGGTAGCCCCGCGCGGTGTTTGCCGGCACGGCGAAGAACGGCCTGTCGCCGTGGGCGGCGACCGCAGCCGCGAAGGCCGCGCCGATGGTCGTCCCGTCTGCGATATCCGTCATGCTGTCGGAACTCGCCACCGCGCGCTCAGACCCGATGGTCGCGAAAGGGATTGCGAATCGCAAGGTCACCGAAAGTGCGGCCGTCCTGCAGATCCTCGCTGAACAGGATATCGCAGCCAGCTTCCAGGGCGGCAGCAACGATCAGCGCATCGTAGAAGGCCAGACCGTGGTCGCGCGCTATCGGCACGGCGATCGCATGCGTTGCCGCCGTCAACGGGACAATCTCGTCGAAGTGATCCCGAATCGTGCGCAGCGCAGCCTCTATCTCGGGCCAATCCAGTCGCAGCTTCCGGCGCAGCACGTTGGTGACCTCGTTCAAGGTCTGGGCGCTGATGACACCTCCCTGCGCCGCGACCATCAAGGCCCGGTCCCGCCGACCATCGCCGGAGAATGCATAGACCAGGATGTTGCTGTCGATGAACGGTCTCACCGCTCGTTGGCCTCGTCGCGATCAAAGCGGTAGTCGGGAGGCAGCGAAAACCGAAACTGTTCCATGGCCTTCAGAAAGGCCGCTCGACGGTCCACCTTCTCGACCTCGAGCGCTCCTTTGCGCGCCACAACGACTTGCAGTTCGTCGCCTTCGGCAAGGCCCATTTCATCGACGAGCTTTTTTGGCAGGCGCACAGCGAGGCTGTTGCCCCATCTTGAAACCAGCATTGCTGCTCCGGATGATATCCTCGATGTATAGGATATCATTTGTGGATATCCTTGGAAAGGTGACTGTTCAAGCCCGTGCGGCGACCCGCTGCCGATCGCGATCGGGATGGTGAAACAGCAGCACCACCAGCACCGAGGACAGGGCCAGCGCCGTCATCAGCAGGAAGCCGTCGGCGAACGAGCCGCGCAGGTCGAGCACCCAGCCGGTGATGGCGGGCGCCAGGAACCCGGCGAGGGCGAAGGCGAAATCCATGAAGCCGAGCGCGGTCGCGGCGCGGCCGGGGACGATGTCGACATTGACGGCATAGTAGGCGGCATTGGCGCCCATCGAGGCGGCGACAGCGACGGTGATGCCGGCAATCGCCACCGTCAGGTCGCTGGTCAGGGCGACCGGCACGACGGCGAGCGCGGCGACGAGCTGACTGCCGGCGATCAGGTAGGAGCGGGCGACGCGCAGCCGGCCGGTCGACCTGAGAAGCGCGTCCGACCAGCGGCCCATCAGGCCGAGCACGACCGCTGCCGCCAGCCAGGGCAGCACGGTGAACAGGCCGACTGCCTGCAGGTTCAGCCCGTACTTGCGCTCGAGGTAGCTGGGCAGCCAGGTCATGAAGAAGAACAGGAAGTAGCCGAACACGAAGAATGCCCAGGTGTTGGCCAGCAGCGTCGTGTTGGTGAGCAGGGCTTTCAGCACGTCGGCTCCCGGCCACGAGTGCGGCGCGGCGTGCGGCGCTGCGGCGATCGACGGGACGGTGCTGCGGATGTGCGCCAGCTCGGCGGCGTCGACGTGGGGCGAGTCGGCCGGGTTGTCGCGAAACAGGAAGAACCAGAGCGGGATCCACAGGACCGAGAGCACGAAGAGAGCGGCGAAGGTGAGGCGCCAGTCGAGCCAGCCCAGCAGAAGGGTCACGATCGGCCCGCCGATGGCCAGCGCGAGGGGGACGGCCAGCAGCGCGTTGCCGAGCGCCGTCGCGCGCTCGTGCGGCGACAGCCAATGGGTGACGGCGCCGGTGAGCGCCGGAAAGTTCGGGCCCTCGGAGATGCCGAGCACGATGCGGGCGGCGTAAAGGACCGCGAAGCCGGTGGCGAGCGCCGTCGCGCCGATCGACAGGCTCCACAGGAGCGCCGCGACCGTGAGCACGAGCCGTGCACCGTAACGGTCGACGGCAAAGCCGCCCAGCAGAGTGGTGATCGCGTAGCCCAGGCCGAACGCACCAAGGATCGTGCCGATCAGCGCTGGCGAGAGGTCGAGGTCCTTCTGGATGATCGGGATGGCATAGGCGATCGCCGCGCGGTCGATGTAGTTGACGACGGTGATCGCGAACAGGAGGAGGACGACGAACCAGCGATAGTTGGTCCGCGCCATCAGCGATCCGCCAGGGCGAGCTTGGCGCCGAGCGCGGCGAAGGCGCCGGCGAACATGCGGCGCATCCAGGTCAGCACGCGCGGCCGCGAGATCACGTGGTTGCGGATCGGGAAATCGATGCTCATCCTGCGGCCTCCAGCAACAAGACGCTGCCCTGGCCGCCGTCGGCGCAGATGCTGACGATGGCGCGCCGGCCCTCGGGCAGCGCGGACAGCTCCTTCACGGCCTGGCTGATGATGCGCGCGCCGGTGGCGCCGAACGGATGGCCGAGTGCCGTGCTGCCGCCGTTGGGGTTCATGCGCTCGACGGGAAAGACGCCGAAGTCGCGCGGCACCTTCGCCTTGTCGCGCAGGAAGGCGGTGTCCTGCAGCGCCTTCAGGTGAAAGGCGACCTGGGCGGCGAAGGCCTCGTGGATCTCCCAGAGATGGATGTCGGTGTAGCCGAGATCATGGCGGGCGAGCAGGCGCGGAATGGCGAAGGCCGGCGCCATCAGCAGCCCCTCGGTGCGGAAATCGACCGAGCCGATCTCCCAATCGACCAGCTTCACGCGCGGCGTGTCGCCCGGAAGGCGCGCGAGGCCCTTCGACGAAGCCACCCAGATCGCCGCGGCGCCGTCGGTGAGCGGCGAGGAATTGCCGGCGGTCAGGCTGCCCTGGCCGCTGGTGCGGTCGAACGACGGCGGCAGGCGCGCCAGCTTGTCGAGCGAGGTGTCCTTGCGCGGTATGCCATCGCGCGCCAGCCCGCCCATCGGGATCACCAGGTCGTCGAAGAAGCCCCTGTCCCACGCCGCGACGGCGCGCTGGTGGCTGGCCAGCGCGATCTCGTCCTGCTGCGTTCGCCCGATCTGCCATTCCCTGGCGGTGATCTCGGTATGCTCGCCCATGCTGAGCCCGGTCGTGCGGTTCGCGATCGCCGGGATGAACAGACGGATGTCCTTCAGATGGACGTGCGTCACGTGGTCGAGTTTCTGGCCGAGCGAGCGCGCCTGCTGGAACTTGCGCAGCCAGTCGGACAGGCGCTGGCCGAGGCCGATCTGGACCCGGCTCAGGCTGTCGACGCCGCCGACCAGGGCGAGGTCGCCGCCGCCGCCGTCGATCATGCCGGCGGCCTCGATGGCGCCCATCATGCTGGTCGAGCAGGCCATCACGGTGGAGAAGGCCGGCACCGTGGCATCGATGCCGGCATCCATCAGCACCTCGCGCGCGATGTTGCTGAAGGTGAGGCTGGGCACGACGACGCCCCACACCGCGAAGTCGGGCTTGCCGCCCTTCAGCCGGTCGACCATGTGGCGCGCCACCGGCACCGAGAGCTCGATGGCGTCGTGGGCGGCGAGCGCCCCGTCGACCTTGGCGAACGGCGTGCGCACGCCGGAGGCCAGCCAGATGTCCTGAGATGGGGCTATCACGCGCGCTCCTTCAAAGCTCATGCCCTTCCGGACCGCGTGCGCCTGTCCTGAGCGAGCGGGACTCTTCGACGGTGCTCAGGGCAGGCGTGCGCTGTCCCGAAGAACCCGAGCTTGGCATCATGCGGCGAGGCAGCACCGCTTCGCCTTCTTTCCGCTGCCGCACGGGCAGGGGTCGTTGCGCCCGACGTTGCGCATGGGATTGACGATGGGGCCCTGAATCTCGAAGGGCCCGGGCCGCCGCCCGCCGACCTCGATGGTACGAAGCGGGCCGGGATCCTCCTCCCACAGATCGTCCTCATCGTCTTCCTCTTCCTCTTCCTCTTCCTCTTCCTCTTCCTCTTCCTCTTCCTCTTCCTCTTCCTCTTCCTCTTCCTCTTCCTCTTCCTCTTCCTCTTCCTCTTCCTCTTCCTCGTCCTCGTCCTCGTCCTTTTCCATCCGGTAGAGCTCGAAGTATCGCTGAAGGGTGTCGAGGGCATTGTCGATGTAGCCCAGGTCGTCCGTATCGAAGCGGCCCGTGTCGCGGGGAGTGGCCTCGGCTTGGGCCAGGATCTGCCCGAAGTACGGCTCGTCGACGGAATCTCCGACCCGACCGTCCTCGAAGGCGCGCCGGCAGGCCTGCTCGAGCTCGCGGAGACCCAGGTGGGCGATCGCCATGGCCCACGCGCCCCACAGGTGCGGCGTCTCCATCGACCCGTCGGGCGCGTCGAAGTCGCGGAGAAAATCGACCATGCGGTCACGCTCGATGTGGCCGTCCCAGGCCAGATAAGTGGCCGCAGCGAGCAAGGCCGAGCGATTAAGATCGCCAATCCGCGGGTCGAGTATCGCCTCGAACAAGGCTTCATGGTCGCCGTCGAAGGTGGAAATGATGATGCGCGGCAGAGTGAAGTCGGCGAGCGCCAAGAGCGGTTCGCGCTCGTCCTCCGGCCGGCGAAGCAATCGCAGCAGGGGCGCGAAGGCACGCGTGTCTCGCGCGCCGGCAACGATGTGGATGGCGTTGAAGAACTGATCGGGGTCGATGTCGAAGATGCTTTCGTCATCGGCCGCCCTGGTGATCAGGCCTATCAGCAGCGGGCCGGCTTCGTCGTAGCGCGACAGGCAGGCAACGATGGCGGTAGCCGGAAATTCGCCAACGGCCAAGGAATCGACATACCACTCGATGGACCTGGCGGAGATCAAGCCTTTGATCACAGTCATGGGGGGACTCGGGCGAACCTGTTGTGAAGTGATTGGTCGGCAGTCCGCGCCGCTGCGACGTCCCTGCTGTCGCGGCGGGCTCGGCGGCGTTGTTGAAGGCGCTACCCAGCCTGCTCCAGGGTCGATGCGACGTCGTGCGTCGTGACGCGCCTGAGATCTCGCACCTTGGTGGTGTCGAAGGGACGGGCACGGTGCATGGTGCAGCGGTTGCCCCAGATCACCAGGTCGCCGACCCGCCAGCGGTGGGGGTGCGTGAAGCGGGGCTGGGTGGCGTGCTCCATCAGATCCATCAGCAGCAGGCGGCCGTCGGCGATCGGCATGCCGATGATGTGCGAGGCATGCGAGATGCCGGAAATCTCGGCGACGAAGTCGGGACGGGTCGGCTGGACGGTGATGCTCACGGCCGCCTCCTGCGGCTATAGTCGGCGTTTCCGCCATCGTTCTCACCAATATCTCCCAGGAAACGCCATGCCGCAAACCCACAAGCTCGCCCTGCTCGACGATTATCAGAAGGTGGCCATGCGCATGGCCGACTGGGATCGGCTGAAGAAGCGCGGCGTCGAGATCACGGTCTTTCACGAGCCCTTCTCGTCGGTCGAGGACGCGGCCGCCAAGCTGGCGCCGTTCGACATGCTGGGCCTGCTGCGCGAGCGCACGCCGTTCCCGCGCGCGCTGATCGAGAAGCTGCCCAACCTGAAATTCATGGTGCTGACCGGCGCGCGCGCCTCGAGCCTGGACGACGCGGCGGCGACCGAGCGCGGAATCCCGATCAGCAACACGCCCGGAGGCGGCTCGAACGCGCCGACCGCCGAGCTGTGCTGGGCGCTCCTGATGTCGTGCGCCCGCGACCTCGCCAAGGCCGAGCGCCTGATGCGCACCGGCGGCTGGCACGACGGCATCACCCAGATGAACGTCCTCGAAGGCAAGCGGCTTGGCGTGCTCGGGCTGGGCCGCCTGGGCAGCCGGGTCGCGGGCTACGCCAAGGCGTTCGGCATGGACGTGGTGGCGTGGAGCCAGAACCTGACGGCGGAGAAGGCGGCCCAGGGCGGCGCGCGCCTGGTCGGCAAGGACGAGCTGCTGGCGACGTCCGATTTCGTCTCCATCCATCTCATCCTGTCAGGGCGCACGCGTGGCCTGCTGGGGGCGGTCGACCTCGCGAAGATGAAAAAGACCGCGATCCTGATCAACACCTCGCGCGGGCCGATCGTCGACGAGGCGGCCCTGCTCGCCGCCCTCCAGAACGGCACCATCGCCCATGCCGGGCTCGACGTGTACGACAAGGAGCCGCTGCCCAAGGGCCACCCCTTCACCAGGCTCGACAACGTCACCCTGGTGCCGCACCTGGGCTATGTCGTCGAGGACAGCTATCGCCACTTCTACGCCGGCACCATCGAGGACATCGAGGCCTGGCTCGACGACAAGCCGATCAACCTGATCAACCCGCAAGCGTTGAAGGGGTAGTCATCGCCCGCCGAGCTCCGCAGCCGCGATGGCGAGCCATTCGTCGCCTGAACCGATGGCGACGAAATGCCCGGCGCCCTCGACCGGATGCCACACCGCTCCAGGCATCCGGTCGGCCACCGTTTTGTTGATCGCAGGCGGCACGAGCCGATCGCCCGTTCCCTGCCACAAGTGGACCGGACGTTCGATCGCCGTCACGTCGAACGCCCAGCGCCGGTAAATAAGCTCGGCGTCGCGCACCAGCCCGTCGCCGCCTTGCGCAAAGCATTCGGCGCTCGTCTCGCTGAAGGCGGCTGCGACATCTGGCTGAAGCAGAATCCGTCGATCGTCGTCGTCGACCGCCTTGCGCAACTGCTCGATGTAGGTCGTGCGAAAGTGCTCGGCGGTAATGCCAAGCGCCGCATACATGAGGCGGAATCCGGGCTCGAAGTGCAGGGCGAGGAAGCCTCCGAGCGCGTCGGCCCTGGAAAGACGATCGGCTGCCCAGTTGTCGCCGAATGCGCCGTAGCTGCCGCCCGCGATGCTGCTGACATGCCGCAGTCGATGGGGATCAATGTGGGCGGCCGCCGCGAGCGCCCACGGGCCTCCCTCCGACCAGCCCGTCACGCCGAACGCGTCGTGGCCCAACGCCTCGGCGATCGTCGTCAGGTCGTCGGCCCAACCGGCATAGGTGCGCGCCTTCTGGGGGCTGGACCGCCCGATGCCGGGGCGATCCACGCAAACGAGGCGCAAGCGGTTGTTCGACGCCGGTCGTGCCAGGAGGCGCGCCTCGAGCCGGCTGCTGGGGCCGCCGTGGTTGTGGATCACCAGCGGCCCCTCCGGATCGCCCACCTCGACATAGGCGAGGGTGCGGCCATCCCGGGCCGTTGCCGTTCGCGTCGGCCCCACGGGAGGGAGCGCGGATCCCGGGGGCGACACCGCATCTGCTGCTCGCGAGTCGCTCGTGGTCTCGTCCATGGTCACTTTCCGATGATGCGCCGAGCCCGTGATAGAGCGGTGCTATAGTTCGCTGCCGGGGGCATTCGGTAAAGCGGCCGTCCGCGCGAGAGCGGCAAAGCGCGTGGGCGACGAAGTTTCTGTCAGCCGATGTCGATTCCAGCCCCGCCCGAACGTCGATGGGGTGACGGGATCGTCCGTCGGAGCGAAGGAGAGCGAGATGGCGCAATACATGCTGCTGCTGCACCAGGTGCCCAACTACACCATGGACCTGCCGCGCGAGAAGATGCTGGAGATGATCAGGCGCTACTCGGCCTGGGCCGACAGCCTGCGGCAGCAGGGCAAGCTGGCTGGCGGCGAGAAGCTCGCTGCAGGCGGCGTCCGGCATATCAAGGTCGAGGATGGCCGGCCGGTCGCCAGCGACGGCCCGTATGCCGAGGCCAAGGACGTGATTGGCGGCTACTTCGTCATCGAGGCGCGCGATGCCGCCGAGGCGGAAGCCATCGCCCGGGAATGTCCTCATCTCGCCGTCTCGCCCACCAACTGGGTCGAGCTGCGGCCGATCGAGGATACGTCGCAGGCGCGCGCGCCGGTGAGCTGAGCTGCCCCTTTGGAGAGTTCTCCGGCTGGCCCCTCGGATCGACCTTCGGACGGTCGGGTCCACCGGCTCGTCGAGTCGCTCGCCCGCGATTCGGCGAGCCGGCTGGTCGCCGCCCTGGCGCGCCGTCTCGGTGCCGGCCGCATCGCCGTCGCCGAAGACTCGGTGCAGCATGCGCTTCTGCAGGCGCTGACCTCGTGGCCCTTCAGGGGCGTGCCGGCGAGGCCCGAGGCGTGGCTCGCCATCGTGGCCCGGAACCGCGCCCTCGACGTGCTGCGCCACGAGGCGCGCGGCCTGGCGCTCGCCGGGGAGCTGGTGCCGCTCGAGTCGGCGAGCGAGCTGCATGACGGACACTTCGACCGCGAGCTCAGCGACGACGAGCTGGCGCTGCTGTTCGCCGTCTGTCATCCGTCCCTGTCGCCGGAGATGCGCGTCACCTTCGCCTTGAAGTCGGTGTGCGGCCTCACGGTGCCGCAGATCGCCGCCGGGCTGCTGGGCGAGCCGGCGGCGATCGCGCAACGCCTGGTGCGAGCCCGCCGCCAGCTCGAGACGGCCGGTATCGCCATCGAGGCGCCGCCGCCCGAGGCGCTGGCCGAGCGCGCCGAGTCGGTGCGCACCGCCCTCTACCTGATGTTCAACGAAGGCTACTCGGCATCGTCGGGCGAGGCGCTGGTGCAGGCCGGGCTCTGCGTCGAGGCGGTGCGGCTCGCCCGCGCGCTGGCGCGGCATCCGGTGACGGCCGGCCCGGCGAGCGACGCGCTGGCGGCGCTGCTCGCGCTCACCGCCGCCCGCCTGTCGACTCGCGTGGGCCCGGACGGCGTCGCCCAGCTGCTCGACGACCAGCCGCGCGAGCGCTGGGACGGCCGTCTGATCGCCGCGGGCCTCGCCCATCTCGAGCGCTCGGCTGCGGGCGAGGCGCTCACCGTGTGGCACCTGCGGGCCGAGATAGCCGCCCTTCACGCCACCGCGCCGAGCGCGCAGGCGACCGACTGGCCGCGCATCGCCGCGATCTACGACCAGCTGATCGAGATCGATCGGTCGCCGGTTGCAGCGCTTGCGCGAGCCGTCGCGATCGGCCGTGCTCGGGGCTCAGCGGCGGGGCTCGACGCTCTGCCGCCGCTCGATGCGAGCCCCTACGCCCACGCCGCCGCGGGCGTCTTCCTGTCAGAGCTCGGCCGTCGCCGCGAAGCGAGGGTCGAGCTCGAGATGGCGCTGGCGCTCGCGCGCACCGAGCCGGAGCGGCGCCTGATGGAACGCCGGCTCGAGACTCGGGTCCCTTGATCTCGACGCCATCCAGCCATCTGACGATCGCCGATCGTCTATTCCATCCTGGCAGGCAGGCGAAGGCGAACTCCCCGATTGTCGGCTTCCGCGCTATCCACGAAGGCGTGAGCGGCGTCGAGGTCGGCTTCGGCTCCCTTGAAGCTCTTCCAATCGACGGCTTGCGTGAAGCGCTGCGCGAAATCCAGCACCTGGACAAGCGGGCTTGCGCTCGTGCGGTTCGAAATCGCCTTCAACGCGGCGAGATAGTTGGCGCGATAGATCGTCGGGATGATGATCCGCTGCTCCCTTGCTGCCACCAGCTCGGCATTCATCATGATGCGGGCGACCCGTCCGTTGCCGTCTACGAACGGATGGACCTCGGCGACCAGGAACATCATGAAGACCGCGCGCTGGAAGGGGGTCTGCAGCGCGTGATACACCGTGAAGCCCTGGGCGAGCGTTCCTCGGACAAGATCGGGGGCAACGAACATCGTGCCCCCGGCACGATTGGGGTCGGCTTTGTATTGGCCGGGCGATCTATCCGGTCGAGCCTGCATGATGGCTGCGTGGCGGCGTCTGAGGAGGTGCTCGAACTCGGCGAAGTTCGCCGGCCTCTGCGACAACGCCTGCGGATCGGCGACGATGCGGTATGTGCCGAGGATGTCGTGCGCGTCTTCGGGGCGCGTCGTCGGGATGCGGTTCTCGAAGACGATGGCGGCGGCATCCTCGACGTCGAACTCGGTACCCTCGATGAAGTTCGAGAAGTAGGCTTCGAAAAACGGAAGGGTCGTTCCGTCGTCGGCAGCGGCGGGCCGTGGTTGCGGCGGCGTTTGGTGCAGCTCGGCACGCAACGTTTCGAACAAGTCCAGGCGCGCCGGATCGAAAGCCATGCCGATTCGTCGTGCACGTGCAGCAGGCGTCTGCAGCTTGTCATTCCGTGTGTTGAGCAGCGCGCCGATCAGCTTGTCGAGTGCGGCAAACTCCTTCTCACGGTCGATGACGGGCGCAAGGGCGCGGGCACTGTCGCGGAGCTTGTTCAGCTCGGCTTCGCCTGATCTTCGCAGGATCGTCTCCAGGCGGGTTTCAATCTCCGCTTTCGACAGCGTCCTGGAGATCGAGCCCCGGCTTCGGCTCGAGGCAAAATTGTCCAGGAGCGTTCGCGTTGGCGACGTGAGACGCAATGCGCCCATGAAAGGCATGTCGGATTCCTGAGCTGGCGCACCCCGTCGAGGTCGGAGCGTGACGCCCGGCAGGGCAACGTCGTTTTGCGTGCCCTGGGAAATCAGGAAGACGGAACCGTCCTTTGCCGGAACACCTTCGATCGCGGTCCGATCCGCAATGAGGGCGTCCGGGAAATAGCCCGGAATGATTGCCCAGAGATGGCGTCGTACGAGAGCGTCGGGTGGGGAAATCGCATCTTTGGTATAGAGCCGCGAGGCCAATCTTCTGAGTGTGCCCGCGCGTACGGCCTTCGAGGCCAGATTGGTGGTCTCAGAGGTCGAGACGAAGGTTTCGGGCAGGTCGTTCAGCGACTTTCTGGCCATTTAGCGCGGTCGAGTCAGCGGGAAGGCCATTTTCCTCGTCTTAGGGACTCCTGCAAGGCCAGTTTCATTGCCGTAAGGCATAGAGGGTACCGCTCAGCCGGCGCGGTCGCCTGTGGGAGATCACCCTCCGCCATTCCGCAAGAGACGCTCCCGTGGCGAGATCAGGGTCCGTAAGACCCGACTCTCACGTCCTGAAGCGCAGCAGCAGGTGATTGACCCCGTTCAGCTTGAGATAGAGGTCCTCGAACTGGGCATAGAAATCCTCCCATTGCGGCAGGCCGCCTTGGGCGCCGAGCGAGGTGTAGATCTCGGCCACGGTCTTGCGGCCATCGATCTGGCCGATGATGCGCGGCGCCAGCGGTGGCAGCTGGGCGCGCCACGGGAAGCCGTCGAGGTTGGCGATCAGGGGTGCGCCGGGCTGCATGCCGGCGGCGAGCTTCTGCGCGTCGACCTCGCGCAGCACCGGGATGGCCGAGGTGTCCTCCGGCCGCGCCACCGTGTCGAAGCCGGCGCGCGTGGCGTAGAAGACGTGGGTGCGCAGGTTGCCGGCCAGGCGCTCGGCGAAGGCGGCCCGCTCGATCAGCGGCAGCGAGCTCGCCTGTCGCGCGATGATAGGGTCGCTCATGTAGGTCGCCGGCTCGTAGCGCACCGGCTCCAGGAAGGCGACGACGCGCAGGCCCGATTCGCTCGCCATCTCGCCGATGTGCGGCACCGTGAAGGCACGATCGCAGCTGTGCAGCAGCAGGTCGTAGAGCCCGGCATCGCCGCCGGTGACGTGGTCGTTGAGATAGGGGTTGCGGCGAAACAGGTTGGTGGTCGGCAGGAACCGGATCAGCCGCTTGGCCATCGCCAGCCGGTCCTCCAGCGCCATCGAGGTGGGCGCCAGCGTGCGCAGCATCTCCTGCAGGGGATAGACGCCGCTGCGGCCGTACTCGCCGTAGAGCATCACGCCCAGCCCGCCCTCCGGCTGCAGCACGGTGGCGAGCGCGCGCATGCCGACGACCGGTTCGGGCATGTGATGCAGCACGCCGGTGCAATCGATGTAATCGAACTGGCCGATCGGCATCGTCGGCAGGTCGAGGATCGATCCGGTGATGAAGCGGATGTTGCGCAGGCCACGCGCCTTGGCACGCGCCTCGCAGACCTGCCGCGACGCCGTCGACAGATCCATGTAGACGACCTCGCCCGGGCAGCGCCGGTCGACGATCTGCTGGGCCAGCATGATACAGGCGTCGCCGGTTCCGCCGCCGGCGACCAGGGCGCGGAAGGGCCGGGCGAAGTTGAGGCGGCCGGCGAACAGGTAGTGATTGACCTCGAGGATGTGGCTCGGGGTTCCGGTGATCAGCCGGATCGCCTCGTCGCGCGGGTCGCGCACAGGATAGGGCAGCGCCTCGTACTGGGCACGGACATCATCCATCGGCGAAGGAACCGTCATTCTGGCCTTGTTTCACAACGAACGCGGCGCTACCCGAGGGGCCGGCAACGCCCTGCCGGGGTTAATGCAACAAATCCGAGGGCCATGAAAGGCTATTTCGGCATCGGTGTGGAAGGCGTGAGCAAGCCGATCAATGTCGGCACCCTGTTCCGCACCGCCCACGCCTTCGGCGCCTCCTTCGTGTTCACGCTGGGCGCCCAGTACAATCGCCGCGAGGGCTCTCGCAGCGACACTTCGGACACGCCCCGATCGGTCCCGACCTACGATTTCGCCGACCTGCAGTCCTTTCGCCTGCCCGAGGGCTGTCGCCTGGTCGGCATCGAGATCACCGACGGGGCAATCGAGCTGCCGAGCTTCCGCCATCCGCGCCAGGCCGCCTACATCCTGGGCGCCGAGCGCGAGGGCCTGTCGGCCGACGTGCAGGCGGTCTGCGACTTCGTCGTCCGGATCCCGACCCGTTTCTCGGTCAACCTCGGGGTCGCCGGCGCCCTCGTCATGTACGACCGGCTCCTGAGCCTCGGCCGCCACGCCGAACGGCCGGTCGCCGCGGGCGGGCCCACAGGCCCGGTCGAGCTGCCGGTGTTCGGCGAGCCGATCTACAAGCGCAAGCAGCGCCAGCGGGCGGCCCGCGGGGGGTAGCTCACCCTTCAGCTACGGAGTGGACGCCTCTCGAACCCCTCCCCCTATGGCGCTGTAAACAGCGCCTTATCGGGGGAGGTGCCCCGTCATACGGGGCGGAGGGGGAAGGCCTCAGTCGAGATCCTTCCGATTCCGACGTCAGAGTCATGCGCTGAGAGCGCGCCACTCCTGTGGCGCTCATGGGATGTGTGATCAGCAAGAAGAGCGCCACAGGAGTGGCGCGCTCCCAGCGCATGACGTCTCCGTCCGGGCCGCCCGCGCGCCCCCGCCGCTTGCGCGGGCTGCGACCGGCGCCTATCTGAGCGACCACCATGTCCCTCCTGCCCACCGAACCCGTGCAGATCGTCGAGCCGTTCGACGGCCGCAACGACCTGCGCCGCAACTTGGTCGGGCTGTCGCGCGAGGCGCTGAAAGGCGCGCTGGTCGAGGCGGGACTGGAGCCGTTCCGCGCCCGCCAGGTCTGGCAGTGGATCTACTGGCATGGTGTCACCGATTTCGAGCGTATGACCAACATCGCGCGCAAGACGCGCGAGCGGCTGGCCGAGCTCTTCGTCATCGCCCGGCCCGGGATCGTGACCGAGCAGCGCTCGGTCGACGGCACGCGCAAGTGGCTGCTGCGCTTCGCCGACGGCAACGAGGCCGAGACGGTCAACATCCCCGAGGAGGATCGCGGCTCGGTGTGCGTGTCGAGCCAGGTCGGCTGCACGCTGACCTGCAGCTTCTGCCATACCGGCACGCAGCCTCTGGTGCGCAACCTCGCGCCCGAGGAGATCGTCGGCCAGTTCATGGTGGCGCGCGACGGCTACGGCGAGTGGCCGACGCCGACCGAGACCACGCGCATGCTCTCCAACATCGTCATGATGGGCATGGGCGAGCCGCTCTACAATTTCGACAACGTGGCGACCGCGCTCAGGATCGTCATGGACGAGCAGGGCATCGCGCTCAGCCGCCGGCGTATCACGCTCTCGACCTCGGGCGTCGTGCCGATGATCGCCAGGGTGGGCGAGGTGCTCGACGTCAACCTCGCGGTCTCGCTGCACGCGGTGAGCGACGAGGTGCGCGACACGCTGGTGCCGATCAACCGCAAATGGCCGATCGCCGAGCTGCTGGCCGCCTGCGCCGCCTATCCCGGCGCGCGCAACAGCCGGCGCATCACCTTCGAGTACGCCATGCTGAAGGGCATCAACGACAGCGACGCCGATGCGCGAGAGCTGGTCCGCCTGCTGGCGCCGATCCACGCCAAGGTGAACCTGATCCCGTTCAACCCGTGGCCCGGGGCGCCCTACGAGTGCAGCTCCAACAACCGCATCCATCGCTTCGCCGAGATCGTCAACGCCGGCGGCCTCAGCGCCCCGGTGCGCACGCCGCGCGGCCGCGACATCCTCGCCGCCTGCGGCCAGCTCAAGAGCGCCAGCCTGCGGGGACGGCGCGAGAAGGTGCGGGCAGTGTAGCCGCCTGACACCGACGCCCGCGAGTTGGCGCGCCTGCTCGCGACGGTCCACGCCGAGATGAACCTGATCCCCGTTCAACCTCTGGCCCGGCGCGTGCTGCGAGTGCAGCTCCAACAACCGCATCCACCGCTTCGCCAGGATCGTCAACGCGGGCGGCCTCGGCGCCCCGGCGCGCCCGCCGCGCGGCCGCGACATCCTGGCGGCACGCGGCCAGCTCGAGAGCGCCAGCTTGCGCGGGCGACGGCAGCGCGTGCGCAATCCCGAAGAGAAGCCGATCATTTGACGCCTTGCCGATCTTACCGGTAGCACCTGTGATGCAGACGAGGATCTCGACGAAAGGGCAGGTGGTTTTGCCGAAGGCGATCCGCGACAAGCGGCGCTGGAAGGCAGGAACGCTCTTGACCGTGGAGGATCGCCCCGAAGGATTGCTGCTCAAGCCGGTCGAGAGGAAAAAGAAGTACACCATCGACGACTGGGTTGGCGTTCTGAAATACAAAGGACCGCCGCACACGGTCGAAGAAATGAATGCCGTGATCGAGAAGGAAGTCAAACGTCGACATGCGCGCGGTCGATACTACTAATAAGTCAGTAATTTGGTCTACTTTCTGTTGTGCGCGGCGGAGGGCCCCATGGCTGGGCGTGCGCCGCTCCGATGGCGGTGATCCTCTCGACCATGGATCCCATGAGCGCCATCGGAGTGGCGCGCTCCCGGCGTGGTCGAGGGTGATCCGCAGGTCTGGAGCAGTCTACGGGCGGAACCCGACCTTCAGCGTGCCGTTGGCCGTGTCGCCGCCGAGGATGGGTTGTTCCGGTCCGGGGCCGATGTTCACGTCGCCCATCGCCCCGTCATTGCCGACCGGGGTTGCCTGTTCCTTCGAGAAGTCGAAGCTGTACTCCCAGGACGTCTGCCACTTCGCCCTGGCCAGCACCGTCACCTGGCTCATCCGCTTGTGCCGGGCGATGAAGAACGTGATGAACTTGTCGGAGCCGGTCGAGCTTCTCAATGTGACGCCCTTGTCCTGCCACGGCATGATGTTGTTGGGTCGATCCTCGAAATGCACCGTCTTCGTGCTCGAGAGTTCCTTCACCGCCTCGGGATTGGTCCACGGGGTCGCGCGATCGCTGTCGCGAACCGGCAGCCTCTGGACAGTCGATTCCAAGATCCTTCGCTGACCCCCGCTGTCGTCGGTGTAGACCGCTTCCATCATCGACGCCGTGAGGGTCTGCACGAAGCCGATCTCGAAATCGCCCGGCTGGATCTGCGGTTTCGGATCGACCGAACCATCGAAGGAAAACTTCTCCGCCCCGATCTCGACGCTCAGCACATTGTCCCGCATGATTGTCGTTCGCCTGCGCGGCGGGATGCGAATCGCGTCCAGCTTGGGTCGCCAAAGCTTCTCGACCGTCAACTCGTTGACCACGAGCCCGATCGACACGGTGCTGGGACTGGTGAAGATGCCTCCGCGCTTGGTCACCACGATTCGCGTCGCCCCTGTTCCCACTCCTTTGACGCGGAACGTCTGGGAATCGAGGGTGACGTCGAGAACCGCCCGCAGGCGAAAGGGATCGTCGGGATCGACGAAAAGTCCGACGCGGACATTCTCGACAAATACCCGCTCGCCCTTGCCTCCGATGATCTGGAACGTCGCGGTGTCGGCCTCGTCGATCTCGATCTGCCTCGTCAGAAAACTCGGCCCGTCGTCGAACAGACTGAAGGCGGCGAATCCCGATGCCGCCGGCGCAAAAGCGAGGTTTGCGAGGCCCCGCCCCCGTGCCGCGACGAAGAGGTTGGGTCTTATCGGGCGTGGCGGCGGGTCGACCGCTACGATGATGGGATTTGTCGTGACCTTCTCGGCAAGAGCCACCTCTCGATCGAGCGTCGCCATGGTCATCTTGCCGACGATGTTGTCGACACTCGACTGATAGCTGAAGTTGATGATGGAACGCTTCTTCTTGAAGCCAAGCACCGCATCGGCGGTCGACTTGCCGTACAGGGTCGCCTCGAGCTCGGGCGCGGCGATCTTCGCGTTGTCGAGACGATTGAGCGCTATCTGGATCTTCCCGACATGCGGGCCGCGCGAACCGGGCAAGATGTGCGCCGGGTCGGACAGCGCCGCTGCCTCCAGCTTCGGATCACCCGCGAACAGCCTCGATTGCAGTGCCATGCAGCCGCTCCCCGCACGCCCGCAACACTACCGAAATGCGCCTCCCGCGGCAAACTGAGCCCGGCCGGGTAGCACCCTAACCCCGGGGCCGACACTAACGCCCGGGACGGCTCAGAACATCGTCGCAAGCGCGCGATCCGGCGGCTTGTGGCCGTCGGCGAAGGTCTTGATGTTGATCAGGGCCGAGCTCCGTCCCGGCGCTCAGGCATTCCATGTAGGCTCGATAGGCAAAGCTGCGGTCACGCCTCTTCCCCGTCGTTTCCACGAGGATGCCGACGCCGGCCAGCACCTCGATGGCCCGGGTCGCCGTCGGCTTGCTCGCATCGAGCAGCCTCACAGCCGAGGCTACGGTCACGATCGGGTGACGCGGAAGCTGCTCGAGCAATCGAAGAGCCGAGACGGACGCCGTTTCGAGGCCGAGCAGTCGCGCGCGATCCGTGGCGACGAGGTTGAACAGGTCGCGCGCCGAGGCAACTGCTTCATCGGCGATCGTGGCGACACCATCGAGATAGAAATCGGTCCAGCCTTCCCAGTCTCCCTCCAGCCGCACCAGGTTCAGCCGGCGATAGTACTCGTCGCGATGACGCTTGAAGAAAAGGCTGAGATAGAGGAGCGGCGCCTTCAGGAGGTTCCAATGCTCCAGCAAGAGAGCAATCATGAGGCGCCCGATCCGCCCGTTTCCATCGAGATACGGGTGAATGGTCTCGAACTGTACGTGCAGGAGACCCGTCCGGACGAGAGTCGGCAGCCGGTCGTCTGCATGGATATATTTCTCGAATGCGCCGAGCAGCTGCGGGAGTTTGTCCGGGGGCGGCGGAACATAGACTGCGTTCCCGAGCCGGCTTCCGCCTATCCAGTTCTGGCTGCGGCGGATTTCACCGGGCTGCTTGCTTCCTCCACGCACGCCGCGCATCAAGCGCTTGTGTGCCTCGTTCAGGAGCCGCAGAGAGAGCGGCAGGCCACGCTTCGACGCGAGCTGGCCTCGTGCGTAGGCCAGCGCGTCGAGATAGTTCGTGACCTCCTCGACATCGGCGTCGTGGGCAGCGTGCTCGTCGGCCTCGAACGCAAGGAGGTCCACGAGCGACGCCTGCGTGCCCTCGATCTGGGACGAGATCACCGCCTCCTTGCGGACGAAGGCGTAGATGAACCAATCGAGCGAAGGCACCATCTCGCCCGCCAGGTCCAGCCGAAGGAGGGCCTGTTCAGCCGTTCGAAGGCGGCTTTCTAGCTTGGGGCCGAGGACGTGAGATGGCCGGGCGGGCGGCAGGTCGAACGGAACGAAGGCGTCGACCTTCTCGCCTTCGGCGGTCACGCGTTCATATCGGCCTGTCGTGCGCTTCGGCATGTGATGTCGGCCCGAGCAAGGTGACCAGTGATTCGGAGGCCGTCCACAGGAACGCTCCCGTTCCTCGGCAACCAGGTTAGGAACGAAGGCTTTACTAGTGATTTTCTCTAGTCAAGGGTTCGTTCTTAGCGCAGTGCAGCGCATCCGAAGTTGGCGCCGTGCGGCGCCACAGGGGTTCGCCAGCTCGCGATGAAATTACTTCGTCCTGATAGTTTGTGATTTTTCGAGGCGTCATCGTTGAGCGACCCTGAAAGGAAAGGTCCCTCGCTACGCTCGGGATGACAACAATACTGTCATCCCGAGCCAGACGATTGCGAAGCAGGCGTCGCCAGCGAGGGACCTTCCTTGCTCGGCAGCGCGATCGTAGATGGTGAAGCCAATAAGCTAGAGATTCTGAGCGCAGCGCGCGCCTCAGAACATCGTCGCCAGGACGCGATCCGGCGGCTTGTGGCCGTCGGCGAAGGTCTTGATGTTGATCAGCACCTTCTCGCCCATGTCGATGCGGCCCTCGAGCGTGGCCGAGCCCATGTGCGGCAGCAGCACGACATTGTCGAGCTCGACCAGCTTCGGGTTGACCTGCGGCTCGTGCTCGTAGACGTCGAGGCCGGCGCCGGCCAGCTCGCCCGCCTTGAGCATGCGCACCAGCGCGTTCTCGTCGATCACCTCGCCGCGCGCGGTGTTGACGATGATGGCGCTCGGCTTCATCAGCTTCAGCCGGCGCGCCGATAGCAGATGGAACGTCGCCGGCGTGTGCGGGCAGTTGACCGAGACGATGTCCATGCGCGCCAGCATCTGGTCGAGGCTCTCCCAGTAGGTCGCCTCGAGCTCGCGCTCGATATCGTCGTGCAGGCGCTTGCGGTTGTGGTAGTGGATGGCGAGCCCGAAGCCGCGGGCGCGGCGGGCCAGCGCCTGGCCGATGCGGCCCATGCCGACGATGCCCATGCGCTTGCCGAGCAGGCGGCCGCCCAGCATCGACGTCGGGCTCCAGCCGGTCCACTTGCCGGCGCGCACCAGGCGCTCGCCCTCGCCCATGCGCCGCGCCGTCGCCAGCACCAGCGCCATCGACATGTCGGCGGTGTCCTCGGTCAGCACGCCCGGCGTGTTGGTGACGGTGATGCCGCGCTGGCGCGCCGTGTCGAGGTCGATGTGGTCGACGCCGGTGCCGAACGAGGCGATCAGCTTGAGCCGAGGGCCGGCCTGCGAAAGGACGCGGCTGTCGATGCGGTCGGTGACGGTGGGCACCAGCACGTCGGCCGTCTTGACCGCCTCGACCAGGGCAGCGAAAGCCAGCGGTTTGTCGTCGGTGTTGAGACGCGTGTCGAACAGCTCCATCAGACGCGTCTCGATCGCGTCGGGCAGCTTTCGCGTGACGATCACCAGCGGCTTCTTCTTGGAACTGGACGGCATGGACGATCTATACCGGGCGCTGGCGGTGGGAACGAATCCGATTAGCAATTCCCCAAGTGCCTTGTCCAGCAACCGTGGCCGATTGAACGACGCGACCGAAAAGCACGCATTATCAGCCGGTTGTCGATCGTCACGAAGAATTGAGGTATAGAGCAGACGATGGGATTCCGACCCACCCCGATCATTTGGGCGACTTTGGCGGCCGTGATCGCCCTGTCGTTGCCGGGCGTCGCGACCTCCCAGGGCACTGCCCGCTCGGGGGACAACAAGTCGACGGCCACCCAGCGCAAGGGATCGGGCCTGCCGATTCCCCGCTTCGCCTCGCTGCGCTCCGACGAGGTCAATGTCCGGACCGGCCCCGGCACGCGCTATCCGGTCGACTGGGTGTTCAAGCGCAAGGCGATGCCGGTCGAGATCGTCGCCGAGTACGAGAACTGGCGCAAAATCCGCGATTGGCAGGGTGCCAGCGGCTGGGTCCACCAGAGCCTGCTGAGCGGCAAGCGGAGCTTCATCGTGTCGTCGAAGGCCGCCAGCGTGCACAAAACCCCGGCCACCTCCGCCGAGATCGTCGCCAGGCTGGAACCTGAAGTGATGGGCGAGATCCGCTCCTGCACCGGCGACTGGTGCCGGGTCAGGGTGTCGAGCGTCACCGGCTGGATCCAGCGCACCGGCATGTGGGGGGTCTACAAGTCCGAGCCGATCAACTAGGCCAGGAGCAGGTCGATGTCGCAGGCCCATTGCCTTTCGGCGGCTTGCAGCCGACAGGAATGCGCTCTGGCGGCCGTACCGGCCGGGTCGTAAAACTGGCGTCACCGTGGCCCACGAAGTCAGCCTCAGCTACGCGCGCTCCGACCACATGTCGCCCACCGGCCTGGTGCTGGCGGCCGTGCTGCATGGCGCCGTCGGCTTGGCCTTGTGGTGGATCTCGCCGCTCAGTCACGTCGACCGCGCCGAGGATCCCATCGAGATCACGATGGAGCAGGAGCCGACTCCCCCACCCCCCGAGACGCAGGCCGCTGCCGAGCCGCCGCCTCGTCAGGAAGCGGCCGCCCCCCCGCCGCCGCCTGCCGCCCCTGCGCCGCCCCAGCCGGCGCTATCGCGCGCGACGCCGCTGTCGGCGCCGATCGGCGTCACGCTCGACCCGAAGGCCCAGCTCGGCGCCCAGCCGCCCGACCCGAAGCCGACGGCGACCATGGAACCGAACAGCGCCGGCCCGGCCGCGGCAAAGGCCGCCGAGCCGGAGGCGAAGGCCGAGGCTGAAAGGCAGGAGCCGGCGCGGCCGGAGGCTACGCAACCGGATCCTCCCAAGGCGGAGGCCCCCCAACCGGAGATCGCCAAGCCCGAGACCGCCAGGCCCGAGGAGAGCAAGCCGCAAACGGCCGCCGTCCAGCCTGACCCCGCCAGGACCGCCCCTGCCAGGCCCGAGACCGCGGCCGCACCCGCGGTCGAGCAAAAGCCGGAGCCGGAGAAGACGGTCGAGCCGGCGAAGCCAGTCGAGCCGGCGAAACCTGTCGAGGCAGCGAAGCCTGTCGAAGCGGCAAAGCCTGCCACGGCGGGCAAGGCAGCCGCCGTGGAAATCAAGCCCGAGCCGCCGAAGGAGCAGCAGCAGGCCGCGCTCGCGCGCCCGCCGGCGCCACAACTGCCGCCGGCACCGCCTCTGCGGCCCGCGCCTCCGGCACCGAGCCTGGAAAGCGCCCTGCCGCCGATCGAGGCGCCGCCGCCTCCGGTGACCGCACGCGAGATTCCCGAGCCGCCTCCGCCACCGCCGCCCCCCCAGCCGGCGCCGACCCTGGAAGCCGCCCTGCCGCCGGTCGAGGCGCCGCCGCCGCCGGTGACCGCGCGCGAGATCCCGCCGCCGCCGCCGCCGCCAGCCCCGCCCAAGCCGGTACAGCAGGCGGCTCCGCCAGCGCCCAAGCCGGCGCCGCAGGCGCCCGTGCCCGCCGCCAAGCCTGCCCAGCCGCCGCAACAGGCGCAGCAAGCACCGCCGCAGCGACAGCAGCAGCAGCAGCTCTTTTCGTCGCCCCTGTCGAACCTGCCGCAGCAACCGCCCAGCTCGCAGCAGCAGGCGTCACGGTCGACGTCTCCGACCTTCGTCAACCCGTCCCAAGCCTACGGCGAGCGCAAGTCGCAAGAGGACTACTTCTGGTCAGTCGTGCGCAAGATGGCGCAGTATCATTTCCAGCCGAAAGTCTGTCCCGACATCGGCGGGGGTGAGGTCGTCGGCCGCTTCACGATCGCCCGCGATGGGCGGCTGCTCGACGTCAGCGTCGCCAAGTCCAGCGGCTGCGCATCGGTCGACGCGGCCATGATCGAGATCGCCCGCCAGGCCTCTCCGTATCCGCCGCTCCCGGCCGAGATTCGCGGCGACCGGCACGTCTTCACCGTTCCGCTCAACTACCGGCGCAACGACCCGCGTTGAAGGAGCGGGGCGCCGTGACCGACATCAGCCTCGCCTCCCGCCGGCCGCACCCGATGCCGCCGAGCGCGCTCGCGCTGGCGATCGTGCTGCATGGCGCCGTCGCCGCGGCGATCTGGTGGCTCGCACCGCACCGGCCGCAGGAGTCGCAGGACGAGCCGATCATGGTGATGTTCGATTCGTCGCCGTCGAACGTCGGCCTGCAGGCGCCCGAGAAGCCCGGACCGCCGGCGGAGTCCGAGGCGGCGAGCCCGCAACCGTCGACCGCGCCGCCCAGGGACGCCACGCCGCAACAGCCGCTGGCACCGGCGCCGATGCCGGAGCCGCAGCAAGCCCCGGCGACCGCAGCGACGCCCACCCCTGCGCTGGCGCCGCAGCCGGCGCCCACGCCGGAGCCTTCCCCCGCTGTGGAGCCCCGGCTGGCCCTGGCGCCCGCACCGACGCCCACGCCGGCCGCGGAACCCCGCCAGGAGTCGGTATCGCCACCGGCGCCAATGCCCGTCCCGGCTCCGGAGCCACAGCAGGCCCTGGCGCCCGCACCGATGCCCAGCCCGGCTCCACCGCCGTCGAAGGCCGACCAGGTCGCTGCGCTGCCCCGGTTCGAGTTCTCGATCCCGCCGCCCCCTTCGCCGCCGCCGCCGCCGAGCGCGCGGGAATTCGCCAGCCTCGCGACGCCGCGCCCGCCCACGGCGACGGTCCAGCGCACGGTTCCGGCACCGCCGAGGCCGGCGCCGCCGTCACCCTACCGGCCACCACCGGCGCAAGCGCCGGCGACGATGCCGTCGCCTTTTCCCGGGCCGCAGCCGGGCGACGTCCTGCCGGGCCAGGGACGGCAACGCAACGACTACCTCTCGCGGGTCGCCCGACAGATCGCCCAGCATCGCATCTATCCCGCCGTTGCCGCGAGCAACCGTCAGGAAGGTCGCGTGGTGATGCGCGTGACCGTTGCCCGCACCGGGCAGGTGCTAGAGGTCAGGGTCGGTACGTCGAGCGGTTGGCCGGCCATCGATGCCGCCGAGATCGAGACGATCCGCAAGGCCGGCCCATTCCCGCCCGTGCCCGGCGACATGCCGGGCGACCCGATCATTCTCGTGCTGCCGATGACCTATAATCTCAGCGCGGCGCGACGTTAAGACCGGGCTGCTTACTTCTTCGTCCCATTCTTCTTCGGCCTGGCTTTCTTCGCCGGCTTGCTCGGAGGCGCCACGGTCCCGATCATGCGGCGCACCGCCGCCGCGAAAGCCGGGTTGATGTTGGGAGGCAGAGGCTTGGGCATTGGCAAACTCCGGGAGCAAGTAAGCAACGCTTTCCGCCTTGAGCAACGACGGGCACGCTCACCATAGGCGATTGTCCGTGCAGCCATCAACTGGGTATGCGTCGGACGCTGCCGGGAGCGCGGCTACTCTCAGGTGCGGTCATTTCACGAGCTTACACTCATGCTGTCCTCCCCGCGCTGCGCGCAGGGAGGACAGAATGATGCGTGAACTCGGCAGCGCAGGACGGGGGAGCGGTTCCAGATGTGCCCACTCCGGGAGGAGAATGACGGCGGACCAGCGCCGCCGGCGCCGCTACGCGAAGTCCTGTGCCAGCGTCTGGCGCACTGCTTGCGGCATCACCGCCATGTGGCCGTAGTTGGGGTGATCGAAGCCGACGACGACGTCGTCCTTGCTGTCGCGGAAAGCGGCGATCTGGGCGGGCATGAACGCGAAGCGCAGGAAGTGAACCGACGAGGTCTTGCCGTCCTCGCGCGAGCGCTCCTGGTCGCTCTCGGCGGCGCCGCGGACCTTCTCGGCCCCGATACGGATGAACGCCGTGTGCTCGACGCCGCCCAGCGTGGCGAGCACGCGGGCGCGGCGGATCGGATCGTCGATCTCGAACATGACGGTGGCGACCAGTTCGCTGCCCTGCGGGATCAGCGGATTGTAGGCCGCCAGCTCGCCCGGGATCTGCTCCGCACCGCCCTTCTCGATGAACAGCATCTCGTGCACCTGATGCAGCATCGTGTCGTACGATTCGAAGTAGAACGTCGCGAACGGCCCGACCTCGAGCCGGCGGTTGCGCTTCAGCTCGGTAATGCGGCGGCGGCGCTCGGCGCGTTCCCGGGCATAGTCGGCCATCGGCAGGATGACCGACGCCTCGATGGCGCGTGGTGTCATGGCTGCTCCTCCATCAGGCCGTAGGCGCGCGCCATCAGCTCGATCGGATGGCTGGCACGCGACGGCTTGGGCTTGTCGTCGCCGGCGGCGATCTCCATCACCTGCATCAGGTGATCGGCGGCGAGCGGACACTCCGAAGCGACAAAGCTGGTGTCGTTCTTGAGCGCCGCCTGGGCCGCCGGCTTGCCGACCTTCACCGCCGTCTCGAAATTCTCCGTGCGAGCTCCCCAGATGCCGCCGTGGCCGCTGCAGCGCTCGATCACAGCGACGCGGGTCTGCGGCACCAGGCGCAGCATCTCGGCGGCCTTGGCGCCCATGTTCTGGGCCCGCGCATGACAGGCGAGGTGGACGCTGACACCGCCTTCGATCGGCTGCAGGCCGGGCGCCAGCCCTTCCTTCTTGGCGATGTCGACGACGTACTCGGAGATGTCGAAGGTCGCCCGCGACAGCCGCGCCACGGCCTCGTTCTGGGCCAGCAGCAGCGGCCATTCGAACTTGAGCATCAGCGCGCAGGACGGCGTGAGCGCGATCACGTCGTAGCCCTTGTCGACCCACGGCAGCAGCGCCGCCGTCACCTTGTGGGCGGCATCCTCGACTCCCTCGAGATCGCCCAGCTCGAGCTTGGGCATGCCGCAGCAGGCGGGGTGGACCACCTCGGTCTCGACCCCGTTCCGGGTCAGCACGCCGCGCGCCGCGGCACCGATGCCGGTGTTGTTGAAGTTCACGAAACAGGTCGCATAGAGCACGGCCTTGCGCTTGCCGTAGGCCGGCGCCGTCTCGTCGAGGAAGGCGCCCTCGCGGGCGGCCCGCATCTCGTAGGTCTCGCCGGCATAGCGCGGCAAGCGGGCGCCGTGATGGATGCCGGCCAGGCGCTGCAGGCCGCGCCGCGTCAGCGTGTTCTTCTCGTCGGTCGCCCAGTTGGCGGCGGCAGCGGCAAGGCTGCCCAGCCGGCCCGTCAGGTCGGTGTCGGCGAGGCGGCCCTCGACGAAGCCGATGCCCTTCTTCCGCGCGTGAACGGCGCGATGGCGCAGCATCAGATGGGGGAAATCGAGCGCCCATTCGTGCGGCGGCACGTAGGGGCACTTCGTCATGAAGCACATGTCGCAGAGCGTGCAGGCTTCCTCGACCTCGGCGAAACGCGCCTTGTCGACGCCGTCGAGCTCGCCGGTCGACCCGTTGTCGATCAGGTCGAACAGCCGCGGGAAGGAATCGCACAGATTGAAGCAGCGCCGACAGCCGTGACAGATGTCGAAGACGCGCTCCATCTCCTTCTCGAGCGCCTTCTCGTCCCAGAACCAGGGATTGTGCCAGTCCAGGGCGTTACGAACGGGGGGTTCGAGGCTGCCTTCGCGCATGGGGAGCGTTGCTCGGTTGGGGTCGTGATGGTGGGGACGAGGTCAGACGGACTGCGGGGTCGACGCACGTCTCATGCCCCTCCCCCGTAACCGGGGGAGGTGCCCCGTCATACGGGGCGGAGGGGGAAGGCCGCAGACGAGATGCTTCGGATTTCGACGTCAAAATCAGATTGATCTCGACTGCGGCCTTCCCCCTCCGGCCCTGCGGGCCACCTCCCCCGATTACGGGGGAGGGAGATGAAAACGCGCCTGCACCTCCCCAGCAAAGCCGGGGAGGTGCAGGTCCGTCGAGCTCTTCGGCCGGATCAGGCCAGCGTGTCGAGCGCCTTCTGGAAGCGGCCGGCGTGGCTCTTCTCGGCCTTCGCCAGGGTCTCGAACCAGTCGGCGATCTCGCCGAAGCCCTCTTCGCGCGCCGTGCGCGCCATGCCCGGGTACATGTCGGTGTACTCGTGCGTCTCGCCGGCGATCGCGGCCTTCAGGTTGAGCGGCGTGCCGCCGATCGGCAGGCCGGTAGCCGGGTCGCCGCTCTCCTCGAGGAACTCGAGATGGCCGTGCGCATGGCCGGTCTCGCCCTCGGCGGTCGAGCGGAAGACGACGGCGACGTCGTTGAAGCCCTCGACGTCCGCCTTCTGGGCGAAATAGAGATACCGGCGATTGGCCTGGCTCTCGCCGGCGAATGCAGCCTTCAGATTGTCCTCGGTCTTCGAACCCTTGAGATTCGCCATCGCTTTTCTCCCTTCATTCTGCGCGGCCGGCCCCTCGACCGTCCGCTGGCCAAAGTATGGGTAGCCCCGCGAAGGGCGTCAAGTTCTTTAGAACGATTCTAATCTATGCGAACGATTCTCAAGGCGCCGGAAGGGCCCGTGCCTTACCGGCGGACCCGGACGATGACATCGACGCGTGACAGGCGCGTGCCCCTGGGCGGCGGCGGCAGGCCGCTGATGGTCACCTTCTCGGACGGGAAATCGTGCAGCTCGCCGTCGGATTCGACGTAGAAATGATGGTGATGGCCGATGTTGGTGTCGAAATACGATCGGCCCGGCGCCACCACGACCTCGCGCAGCAGCCCGGCGTCGCGAAACTGGTTCAACGCGTTGTAGACCGTGGCGAGCGACACCGGCATCTGCGCCGAGCGCACCTCGGCATGCAGGCTCTCTGCAGTGACATGGCGGTGGCCGCCCTCGAACAGGAGGCGCGCCAGGGCGACCCGCTGGCGGGTCGGCCGCAAGCCGACGGCTCGCAGGCGGCTGGGGAAGTCGGGGCTGGAACTGGGCATCGGTCGCTCCCTATGTAGAGCGCAGGAGGGCCTCTGAAAAGGCCTGCCCCGCCGGGCGCGCCGGTTTGCGCTCGGCGTCCGGCATCCCTATTGTCATGGAGATTCCAAAATCGGATGCCCGTGGGACGGTACGTGTGAGCGAGCAGAAGCACAGCTATACCTTCGAAGACCTGATCGAGTGCGCCAAGGGGCACCTTTTCGGGCCGGGCAATGCTCAGCTGCCGCTGCCGCCCATGCTGATGTTCGACCGAATCCTGAAGATCCAGGATACCGGCGGCATGTTCGGCAAGGGCGAGATCGTGGCCGAGCTCGACATCAAGCCCGACCTCTGGTTCTTCGGCTGCCATTTCAAGGGCGACCCGGTGATGCCGGGCTGCCTGCCGCTCGATGCGCTTTGGCAGCTCCTCGGCTTCTTCCTGGGCTGGAAGAAGGCACCCGGGCGCGGCCGCGCGCTGGGCGTCGGCGAGGTCAAGTTCTCCGGCATGATCGTGCCGACCGTGCGCAAGCTCACCTATCACGTCCATCTGAAGCGCGTCATCCTGCGCAAGCTGGTCCTGGGCATCGCCGACGGCTTCGTTCACGCCGACGACAAGCAGGTCTTCGAGGTCAGCGGCCTGAAGGTCGGCCTGATCCAGGACGGGGCAGCGCTTCCGGCAGCGAGCTGACATCATGAAGCGAGTCGTCGTCACCGGCCTGGGGGTGGTCTCCTCGATCGGCAACAATGCCGCCGAGGTCACGCGCTCCCTCAAGGAAGGCAAGTCCGGCATCGAGTTCGTGCCCCAATACCGGGAACTGGGCTTCCGCAGCCAGGTCGCCGGCACGCTCAAGATCAACGTCGACGCGCTGGTCGATCGGCGGCTGCGCCGATTCATGGGCGACGGGGCGGCCTACGCCTGGCTCGCCATGAAGGAGGCGATCGCCGATGCCGGCCTCGGCGAGGCCGAGATCTCGCACGAGCGCACCGGCCTGGTCGCCGGCTCGGGCGGCCCGACCACCGGCGCCATCGTCCAGTCGGCGATCATAGCCAGGGAAAAGGGGCCCAAGCGGGTCGGCCCGTTCATGGTGCCGCGCGCCATGTCGAGCACGGTCTCGGCCAACCTCGCGACCGCCTACAAGATCAAGGGCCTGTCCTACTCGATCAGCTCGGCCTGCTCGACCTCGGCCCACTGCATCGGCAACGCCGTCGAATGCATCCAGCTCGGCAAGGCCGACCGCATGTTCGCCGGTGGCGGCGAGGAGCTCGACTGGACCCTGTCGGTGCTGTTCGACGCGATGGGCGCCATGTCGTCGAAGTACAACGACACGCCCGAGCGGGCGAGCCGCGCCTACGACAAGGACCGCGACGGCTTCGTGATCTCCGGCGGCGGCGGCATGCTGGTGCTGGAGGACCTCGAGGTGGCGCGCGCCCGCGGCGCCAGGATCTACGCCGAGGTCATCGGCTACGGCGCCACCTCCGACGGTGCCGACATGGTGGCGCCGTCCGGCGAGGGCGCGGTGCGCTGCATGAAGCTCGCGCTCGGCGGCTTCCCGGGCGCCGCCCGGCGCAATGCGCCGGTCGATTACGTCAACACCCACGGCACGGCGACGCCGGTCGGCGACATCGTCGAGCTCGACGCCATCCGCGCCGCCTTCGGCAACGAGCGCCTGCCGGCCGTCAGCTCGACCAAGTCGCTGACCGGGCACAGCCAGGGCGCCACCGGGGCGCACGAGGCGATCTACTCGCTGCTGATGCTGAAGGAGGATTTCGTTGCCGCCTCGGCCAACATCGAGACCCTCGACCCCGGCGCCGGCGACTACCCGATCGCACGCCAGCGCATCGACAATGCCGGCCTGCAGACCGTGATGTCGAACAGCTTCGGCTTCGGCGGCACCAACGCCTGCCTGGTGTTCTCGCGCTACGACCACTGAGGGGGACCATGCCCGACAATCGTCCCCTCGCCGCCGCCCCCGATGCTTCCGGCGGCGGTTCCGGCGACGCGAGCGCCGCGACCCATACCCCGTCGCACGCCGTCCCGCTGCCCGAGGTGCCCAAGCTGATGGCCGGCAAGCGCGGCCTGGTGATGGGCGTCGCCAACAACCATTCGATCGCCTGGGGCATCGCCCAGGCGCTGCACGCCGCGGGCGCCGAGATGGCCTTCACCTACCAGGGCGCCGCCTTCGGCAAGCGCGTGCTGCCGATGGTCGAGAAGCTCGGCTCGAGGATCGTCGAGGAAGCCGATGTCGAGAACGAGCAGAGCCTCGACCGGCTATTCGAGCGCCTGCACCGGGAATGGGGCCAGCTCGACTTCGTGGTCCACGCCATCGCCTTCTCCGACAAGGAGGAGCTGAAGGGCCGCTACGTCGACACGACCAAGGCCAACTTCCAGCGCAGCCTCGCCATCTCCTGCTATTCCTTCACCGAGATCACCCGCCGCGCGCTGCCGCTGATGACCCGGGGCGGCAGCCTGATCACGCTGACCTACGAGGGCGCCGTGCGGGTGATGCCGTCGTACAACGTGATGGGCGTCGCCAAGGCCGCGCTCGAGGCGAGCGTGCGCTATCTCGCGGCCGACGTCGGCCCGCAGGGCGTGCGGGTCAACGCCATCTCCGCCGGCCCGATGCGCACCCTGGCGGGCGCCGTGATCGGCAGCGCGCGCTATGTCTACCGCGTGTCGCGCGAGGCCTCGCCGCTCCGCCGCAACATCGAGCTCACCGATGTCGGCGGCGCCGGCCTCTACCTGCTGTCCGACCTGAGCGCCGGCGTCACCGGCACGGTGCACTACGTCGACGCCGGCTATCACGCCGTCGGCATGCCGCACGCCGGCGCCAACGGCCAGAACGGCAACGCCGAGTAGGCCTGCGCGCGATCGAAGGGACCTTGCATGTGCTCGCCCCGCCGCCGCACCGTGCTTGCCGCCGCCGGCGTCGTGCTGGGCACGAGCAAGGGGGCATGGGCACAGGCGCCTGACGTCAGCGGGCCGGATCGCTTCTTCGTGGCCGAGGCGTTTCGCATGAAGGACGAAGCGGTGGCGCGCGGCGACCAACCCTACGGCGCGGTGCTGGTCGTCGGCGGCACCATCGCGGGCTACGGGCCGAGCCGCGTCAATAGCGATCGCAACCCCGATGCCCATGCCGAGCGCGTGGCGCTGTGGGAGGCGCAGAAGCGCCTCGGCCGGCAGACCCTGGAGGGCGCGGTGGTCTATGCGACGTCGCGACCCTGCGCGGCCTGCCAGCGCGCGCTGGCCTCGGCCAACGTCGCGCACATGCGGGTCGGCCCGGCAGCCGAGGATGCCGGCCCACCGCGCGCGAGCTGGTAGGCGGCCGTGCATGGGCGTCGGTCATGGCCTGCGGTGCTGCTCGCTGCCGCGCTGGCGCTGCCGATGACCAACCCGGCCCAGCCGCAGGCGACGGGCCAGGCGCTGCGCGACGCCGTCGCGCGCGGCGACATTGCCTCCCTCGATCGCCTGATCGCCTCGGGTGCGCCCCTCGACGCGACCGACGGAGCGGGCCAGACGCCGCTCCTGCTCGCCGTCCAGAACGACAACCTCGAGGCGGCGACCCGGCTCATCGCGGCCGGAGCGAACATCAACGCCCAGGCCGCCAACCGCGACACGCCCTGGCTGCTCGCCGGCGCACGGGGGCGCACCGCGATGCTGCGCCTGATGCTGCCCAAGGGACCCGACCTCTCGATCCGCAATCGCTTCGGCGGCAATGCGCTGATCCCCGCCTGCGAGCGCGCCCATGTCGACACGGTGGCTTTCCTGGTGACCACCGGGATCGACATCGACCACGTCAACAACCTCGGCTGGACCTGCCTGCTCGAGATCGTGATCCTGGGCGACGGCGGGCCGCGCCATGTCGCGGTCACCAGGCTGGTCCTCGGTGCCGGCGCCAATCCCAACATCGCCGACCGCGACGGCGTCACCCCGCTGCAGCATGCGCGCCGCCGTGGCCAGCACGAGGTCGCCGCACTGATCGAGGCGGCGGGCGGGCGCTGAACGAGCCAGACGAGAAAGCGATGATCAGATCCGAATCGCGCCTGTCGGGGCGAGGTCATCCATCTGTCTGCTCTACCCGTCCGATCCCAACCGCCGGGGAGATTGCCGGGGAGACGGGAACCTCCGCGCGATTGTTGCTCCGGCCGCGATCGTTCGTCGCGTATCTGCCGTCTGCACCGGGCGCGTTGCCGCAACCGGCGAGCACGCCAACCATTGCAAGCCAGGCGAGCGTGCTGCTTATCGACTTGGTCATTGGATTGGCCCTTCCCCGGCGCGAGGTAGACTGAACCGTGACAGCGTCTTAGCAGATGGACGGGCCGCCTCGAAGCCGCCGAGGGCCTGTCGCGGCGTTCACAATCCCGTCAGGCACGCGTGCGAGTCTCCTACCTGCTTGCCTCTGGGCGACGCGTGATAAGCTGACGTCCATGCGTTCGTTCCTCTCGACCGTGCTCGCCTGCTGCCTGTTGCCCGGCCTCACCGCGGCCGAGCCCCTGACGCCCCTGAGTTTCCGCTCGGCCCTGGAAGTCGCGAAGCTCTACGCGGCCGACCGTACCCTGGTCTTCTATTGCCTGGGCCAGGATCCAGAGACGGTGACGTTCACCTACATGATCCTGCACGTGGAAATCGAGGAAGCCCTGGTCAAGTTGCGCGCCGCCGGCAGCGACGCCAAGCAGAATGCCCAGCTCGTGCAGACCGTGATGACCAACGTGCGCTTCCCGGAGCCCGGAGCTTCCGATCCTGGCCTCGATGCCGAGTGCAAGGCCAAGAACGTCGCCAACGAGTTCTACATCTTCAACGGCAGCTTCAGCGTCCCGCTCGCCCACCGCCGCCCGTTCAACACGCTGACGCGATAAACCTCATGCATCCTCGGCACAGTTGTCCGCGGGACCGGATAGACCCCCGTCACCAATCCCGTCATCCCGACCGGAGCTGAGCGCAGCGAGGCGTAGTGGAGGGACCTTTCTTATTGCGGTTTCGGCAAGAAAGGTCCCTCCACTACGCCACCCTGCGGGCGGCTTCGCTCGGGATGACGGTGTGCTTTTCGGTTGCGACAGCGCGGTCCTGGGATGACAGAATCATTGTCGCTCACGCTTTACCATCACGGAGTCGCGGAAGAAATCTACTCCGCCGCCTCCGCCAAGCGCAGGCGCGCGGTCGCCGCTGAATCGACGGCGCCGGTGGCGGCATCGACCGCGACGCCGTAGATCTCGCGCGCGGCGCCGGCGCTGACCACGCCGTCGAGCACGTCGCGCGCCACGGCGGCGGGATCGCGCCGTCGCGGATCGCCCCAGCCGCCGCCGCCCGCGGAGCGCACCTTGAAGACCGGATTCTTCAGGGTCCGCTTGCCGTAGGCGGGCAGGTCGTTCACGAGCTGGCCGGCGCTGGCGATGGTCATGTCGGCGCCCGCGCCCTCGCCGCCGCCGTTGACGCCGTAGGCCGCCGCATAGGTCAGGCCTTCGCTGCGGAACGACTGCACGACGTCGCCGTAGACCTCGGCCTCGTACTCGATGCCGCCGCCACCGCGGCGCTCGCCGGGCCCGGCGCTGTCGCAGCGGATCTCGTGGCGATGGATGCGGATCGGATAGAGCCGCTCGTAGGCCTCGACGTTCGGCACGGTGAGGCCGCCCAGCGCGCCCAGCAGGCCGACCTGGTGGAAGCCGTCGCGCTCGGCCACGGCGCCGGCGCCCGACAGCGCGTTCCAGTGATAGAGCACATAGGGCTCGCCGGCGGCGTTGTGACCCGTGCTGATGCCATGCACCGTCTTGCCCCAGCCGGCGCAGGCGCGCCGGGAATCGGCCTTGGCCAGGGCCTTCCAGATCGCGTGAACGATCTCGTGGCCCATGTACATGGTGCTCATGGTCTGCGGCGCGGGCGCGCTCGGGTTGACCAGCGTTCCCGGCGGCAGGATGAGCTCGGCCGAGCGGAACGTGCCCTCGTTGATCGGGATGTCCTCGCCCATGAAGGAGGCGAGGCCGACATAGGTCAGGGAATAGGTATTGGCGAGCGGGCTGTTCTTGAAGCCGCGCATCTGCGGGTCGGTGCCGGTGTAGTCGATCGTCAGCCTGTCGCCGGCGATGGTGAGCTTGACGTGGATGTTGAAGCGGCCCGGCGCGAAGCAGTCGTTGTCGGTGTGCTCGTCGCCCTCGTAGACGCCGTCGGGCAAGGCCCCGACGACCTGGCGGAAGCGGGCGTCGGCGTGGTCGAGCACGGCGTCGAAGATGTCGGCGATCACGGTCGTGCCGAGCTCGTTGCCCAGGGTCACGATGCGATCGCCACCGACACGCGTGGCGCCGATCATCGCCTGCAGGTCGCCGTCGAGCAGCTCGGGCGTGCGGCTGTTGAGCAGCAGCAGCTGCCAGACGTCGCGCCTCACCTCGTTCCTCTCGACGACCCGGATCGGCGGCAGGCGGATGCCTTCGTGGAAGATCTCGGTGGCCTCGCCGTTGTAGGTGCCGGGCGCACCGCCGCCGATGTCGGACTGATGCGCGCGATCGCAGGCGAAGGCGACCAGCCGCCCCGCCACGTACACCGGCGTGGCGATCACCCAGTCGGGCAGATGATTGCCGCCGCCGACATAGGGGTCGTTCATCAGGAAGACGTCGCCCTCGGAGATGTCGTCGCCGAAGGCGGCGATCAGGGCGCGCACCGCGAAGCCGCCGCCGGCGGCGTGGGCCGGCAGGCCTTCGGCCTGGCTGATGATGTGGCCGTCACGGCCGGTGATGAAGCAGGTAAAGTCGTGCGCCTGGCTGAAGATCGGGCTCAGCGCCGTCTGCTGCATCACCCAGCCCATCTGGCGGCAGATATGGTCGAGGCGATTCTGCGTCAGCGCCAGCAGAACGGGATCGACGATGCGCTTGTCCATGGATCACCTCAGCTCGATCACGAAGTTGCCCGCGCGGTCGACACTGACATGGTCGCTGGGGCCGGCATAGAGAGTCATCGTCTGCTCCTCGATGACCAGCGGTCCGTCGAGCGCGTGGCCGGCGCCGAGGTCGGGGCCGCGATAGACCGGAACATCGGCCCAGCCGGCATTCCTGTCGATGAAGACGCGCCGTGTCTCGGCGGCATGCGGCGTACCGGCGGCCGCGGCGCGCTCGGGCACGGCAAGGGCCGAGGCCGCCACGGTCGCCACGACGCGCAGCGCCGCGATGCGGATCGGCGTGATCGGCTTGATGTGGCCGTAGAGCCGCCGGTGCTCGGCTTCGAAGCGCCCCTTCAGGGAGGCGATGTCGTCGTGGGCGGGATCGTAGTCGACCTGCACCGAGCGCATCTGGCCTTTGTAGACCAGGTCGAGCACGCGGCGCAGCGTCGGCGGCGACGCGGCGGCCTCGGCGCCGACCTCCTCGAGCGCCGTCGTGGCCAGCTCGGCAAACGACGCAGGTAACGCCGCCATCGCCTCGTCGCCCAGCGGTGCGTCGAACACGCGATAGAGGTCGTGCCTTATGTCGCTGTCGAGCATGCCGAGCGCGCAGAACGCGCCGGCATGGCGGGGCACGTAGACCCGCCGGCAGCCGAGCGTCCGGCCGACCGTCGCACCGTGCATCGGCCCGGCGCCGCCGGCGGCGATCAGCGTGTAGCGCGCCGGATTGAGTCCGCGCTTGACGCTGATCTCCTCGACGGCGTGCAGCAGGTTCTGCTCGAGCAGCTGCACGATGCCGATCGCCGCCTCCTCGACGTCGAGGCCGAGCGGCCCGGCGACGCGCTCGGCGCAGGCCGCGCGTGCCCGTACCGGGTCGATCACCACCGAGCCGTCGCCGATCGGCCCGGCCCGCATGCGGCCGAGCACGACCAGCGCATCGGTCGTGGTGGCGTCGCTGCCGCCGCGCCCGTAGGCCGCCGGCCCCGGCGCGGCGCCCGCGCCCTGCGGCCCGCAGCGCAGCAGGCCGGCCTCGTCGACCCGGGCGATCGTGCCGCCGCCCGCGCCGACCGTATGGATGTCGATCGCCGACAGGCCGACATGATGACCGCCGATGCCGAAGCCATCGATCAGCTGGGCCCGTCCCGATTGCAGCATGCTGACGTCGCAGCTGGTGCCGCCGATCTCCAGGGTGATCAGGTTGTCGCTGCCGCACAGCCGGCCGTAGTAGCGCATGGCGCCGATGCCGGCGGCGGGGCCCGACAGGCAGAGCATGGACGGCGCCCGCGACACGCGGCTGAGGCCGATGGCGCCGCCGTTGCTCTGGATCAGCGCCACCTCGCCGCCGAATCCCAGGCCGCGCAGGCGCTCGCCGAGCGCCTCGAGATAGGCGATGACGCGACGGCGGATGTAGGCATCGACGACCGTCGTCGAGCCGCGCTCGTACTCGCCGACGATCGGCGCCAGGCGCGACGACAGGGAGATCGCCATGTGCGGCGCGACGCTGCGCACGATCTCCGCCGCCGCCTCCTCGTGCCGGCCGTTGGCATAGGCGTTGATGAAGCAGATGGCGACGGTCTCGACGCCGCGCTGAGCGAACGTCGCGACGGCATCGCGCACGTCGTCCGACGAGAGCGGCACAAGCTCGTTGCCCTGCGCATCCAGGCGCCCGCGGATGCCGAGGCGCAGATGGCGCGGCACCAGCGGCTCGGCATAGGGCACGCGATGGTGCCACGGGTTCTCGCGAATGCTGCGGCGGATCTCGACGCTGTCGCGGAAGCCCGCGGTCGTCAGCATGCCGACCCTGGCACCTTTGCGCTCCAGCACGGTGTTTGTGGCGATGGTCGAGCCGTGCACGAACCAGCTGCAGCTTGCCAGCAGGTCGGGCACGGTCGTGCCGAGCCCGGCCGCGGCGGCCGCGACCGCATCGAGCACGCCCTGGCTGGGGTCGCTCGGCACCGACGGCACCTTGAAGACGTCGATGGCGCCGCCGGGCTGCTCGACGACGAGATCGGTGAAGGTGCCGCCGACATCGACGCCGATGCGGTTGCCGGCGGGACCACGCGAGATCGAGGCGTCAGGCATGACGGTCATGGCCGATAGGGGAATTTGGTGCTGCCGCCCCGGGTCACCGGGACCGGTTTGCCGTAGGCGCGCGCGAGGCCCTGCTGCGCGAAATAGTCCTTGAAGCGCGGCACGTTGGGATTTCGGTTGCGCTCCTCGAAGTAGGGCAGCAGCGGCGCGTACCAGTCGAAGATGCGGCGCAGCTCCTTGACCGGCTCGTCGGAGATGTCGACGCGCAGGTCGCAGCGCGGGACGATCTGCTCGCCGAACGTCAGCAGGCCGGCCGACGTCTGGCCTTCCTCCTGGCCGCCGGCGTCGCGCCCCGCCTCGATGGCGTGCAGCAGGCGCACTTCCAGATCGTCCGATTCGCGCTCGTGAAAGGCCTCGGCGATCGCCTCGGCCACCTGCGGGCCGGCCAGCACGTTGCCCATGGCGACGAAGTTCTCGCCTGTGATGTGGCCCGCCCAGGGCACGTTGGCGTCGCCGGTGAAGGCGGCGGAGCGGCCGTCGGCATCGACGATGCCGATCTGGCGCTTGCCCGGCCAGTCGTCGCTCGACGTCACCTCGGCGACGACCTTGCGCGGGCTGTAGCCCTGCTCGAGCAAGCGCAGGCTGAACACGCCGAGCCGCGGCTCGGCGACCGCCTGGAAGGCGACCGCACCGGCGTGCGAGACGAAGGAGCATCTCGTGCCGATTGCCGGCGAGCTGGTCGCAATCGCGATGCCGCGATGGCCGGTTCTCTTGCACCGGCCGACGATCGTGAACGTCATGTCGTTTCCCTTGTCGAAGATGAGCTTTCCGGCAGCGCCAGCAGATCCTCGTCGCGCCAGCCGAACTCGATGGTGTCGCCCACGCCGGCGCCCGTGAGGCCGGGGCTGTCGACGGTCAGCGTCGTGCCGCCGGACTCGATCGCGAGCCGCGTCAGCGCGCCGAGGAAGGAGCGCGCGCGCACGATGCCGCGGCCGCGCGCCTGGCCGGCCGGGATCGACGGGCCGAGAACGATGGCTTCGGGCCGGACGGCAATCATGACGGTACTGCCGGCCGCCGCCGGCTGGCCGCGGACCGAGAGCTCGCCCAGGGCCGTCGAGACGCGCAGCCCGCCCGGCGCCGCGGCGGCGACGCGCCCGGGCAGCAGGTTGGTCTCGCCGACGAAGTCGGCGACGTAGGCGCTGGCCGGACGGCGGTAGATCTCCTCGGGGGTGCCGATCTGGGCGACCCGGCCGTTTTCCATGACGACGATGACGTCGGACAGGTTCATCGCCTCCTCCTGGTCGTGCGTCACGTAGATGAACGTGATGCCGACGTCGCGCTGCAGCGCCTTCAGCTCGCCCTGCATGCGCTTGCGCATCTTGAGGTCGAGCGCGCCCAGCGGCTCGTCGAGCAGCAGGACGCGCGGCCGCGTCACCAGCGCGCGGGCGAGCGCGACGCGCTGCTGCTGGCCGCCGGAGAGCTGGCGCGGATATTTCTGCGCCTGGTCGGAAAGCCCGAGATTGCCGAGCATCGCCTCGACGCGCGGGCCGATCTCGGCCTTGGCGAGGCCATCCATGCGCAGCCCGAACGCGACGTTGCGGGCCACCGTCATGTGCGGGAACAGCGCATAGCTCTGGAACACCATGCGGGTGTGGCGGCCGGGCTCGTCCTTGACGACCGGCTCGCCCGCCACCGTCACCTCGCCGTCATCGGCCTGCTCGAAGCCGCCGATGATCCGCAAGGTCGTCGTCTTGCCGCAGCCCGACGGGCCGAGCAGCGTCACGAATTGCCCGCGCGCGACGTCGAGGTCGACCCCCGCCACGGCCTCGAAGCGGCCGAAGCGCTTGACCACGCCGCGCAGCCGCACGTCGGGCATCTCGGCGCTGCTCGCGATCATCGCGGCCTCATGCCGCTCATAGTCATCGCGGCCTCACGCCGCCTTCACTTCGTTCCAGATCTCGTTCCAGCGCGACTTGTCCTTGGGAATCTCCTTGAAGGCCAGGCGCGAGACGTTCTTGGGATCGATGCCGAGGTCGGCAACCAGCGCCGGCTCGAGCCGGTCGACGGCCGCCTTCGAGGCCGGCGCGTAGCGCGTCGTGCGGGCCATGAACTCGCCGTACTCTGGGCTGAGCGTGAAGTTGGCGTATTCCTGCACCAGCTTCAGCTTCGATGTGCCCTTGACCGGCGTGATCGACTCGCTCCAGCCGATGGCGCCCTCCTTGGGCCACACCCAGCCGGCATCGACGCCCGCCTTGCGCAGCGGCGCGATCACCGCCAGGAACGTCCAGGCGGCCACAACCTCGCCCGAGGCCAGCATGTTCTGCACGTCGGCGACGTTCTTCCAGTAGGCGCGCAGCAGCGGCTTCTGCGAGATCAGGAGCTTCTTCACCTCCTGCAGCTCCTTCTCCTCCATGGCGTAGGGCTGCTTGATGCCGAGCTTGAGCGCGCCGACGCCGAGCGAATCCTCGGGCTCGTCGCGCATGGCCAGCCGGCCCTTGTATTTGGGGTCGAACAGGATGTTGAGCGAATCGACGTCGCCGGTCTCCTTCCTGTTGAAGGCAATGGCATTGGCGCCCCACACGAACGGCGCGCCGTACAGCTTGCCGTCGACCGACCATTGCGGCATGGCGGCGAACTCGGGGAACAGCGTCTTGGCGTTCGGCAGGCTGGCGGGATCGAGCGGCTCGATCAGCCCGGCCTTGGCCGCCGGCGCGATGTAGTTCTGCACCGGCACGATCATGTCGTAGAGCTTGGTGCCGCCGCCGCGCAGCTTGGCGATCATCTCGTCGGAGCTGCTGTAGAAGGTCGGCTTGAGGTCGATCGAGACCTTCTTCTTCGCGTCCTCGACGAACGGCCCCTCGCCCCACGCCGACCAGGTGAAATAGTTCAGGGTTCGGTCCTGCGCCCAGGCCCGGCCGGCGCCGCCGGCCATCGCGGCCGCGCCGAGGCCTGCGGCGCCGAGCGCCCGCAGGGCGCCGCGCCGCGACATGCCGGCGGGCAACAGCAGATTGAGGTCGATTCTCTCGGTCATCGTCGGTCTCCTGTCGTGTCGGGATTGCTCACTGTCTTCGGTCGGCGGTCGTCCGCGCGCGCCGTATTGCGATCTCTGCCAATCCCGCCATCACGCAGCTGACGACGATGGTCAGCGTGGCGATGGCATTGATCTCGGGGGTGATGCCGAAGCGCAGCATCGACCAGATCATCATCGGCAGGGTGTTGTCGGTGCCGGTCGTGAAGAAGGTGACCACGACCTCGTCGAAGGACAGCGTGAACGAGATGAGCGCCGCGGCGAGGATCGCCGGCGCCAGCAGCGGCAGGGTAATCTCGAGGAAGATCGTCAGCGTGCTTGCCCCGAGGTCGCGCGCCGCCTCCTCGACCGACGGGTCGAAGCCGACCAGCCGCGCCGAGATGATCAGGAAGACGTAGGGAAAGGCCACGATCGAATGACCGGCGATGACGGTCAGCAACGACAGGTCGGCCTCGACGATGTTGAAGAAGCTCAGCAGGGCGATGCCGAGGATGAGATGCGGCACCATCATCGGCACGCTCGACGCCGAGCGCAGCACCGTGCGCCAGCGCGACGCGTAGCGATGAACGCCGGTCGCCATCGCCACGCCGAGCGCGGTGGCCAGGATCACCGTCGCCCCGCCGACGATGAAGCTGTTGGCGAGCGCCGCGCGGAAGGTCGTGTTGGCGGCGAGGCGGCCGTACCATTCCAGGGTGAAGCCGCGGATCGGGAAGATGCTGATCTCGGACGTGTTGAAGGAAAACAGCACGACCAGCACCAGGGGTGCGAACAGGAACAGCAGCACCAGCGCCGTCCACAGCGCGAACAGCGGCGTCGTGGGGAGGCGCCGGGCCGGCATCAGGCGACACCCGCCGGCCGGCCGGCGCGCAGCAGGGCGACGGCGGCCAGCAGGATGATGCCCATGATGGCGAGCGCCATCGCCGAGCCCAGCGGATACTCGAAGGCGACGCCGAACTGCTGGGCGACGATGCTGCCGATCAGGATGCTGCGCGTGCCGCCCAGCAGCTCGGGCGTGACGAACGAGCCCATCGACGGGATGAAGACGAACAGGCAGCCGGTCGCCACGCCGGGCAGGCTGAGCGGCAGGGTGATGTGCCAGAAGGTGCGCCAGCGGCCGCCGCCGAGATCCTTGGCCGCCTCGAACAGGCTGGGGTCGAGCTTCTCGAGGACCGAGTAGAGCGGCAGGATGAGATAGGGCACGTAGATGTGCACCAGCGCCAGGGTGACGGCGAAGTCGCTGTAGAGCAGCCACGAGATCGGCTCGCTGGTCAGGCCCACTGCCTGCAGCCCCTGGTTCACCGCGCCCTTGGTGCCGAGGATCAGCATCCAGGCGTAGGTGCGGACCAGGTAGCTGGTCCACAGCGGCAGGATCACCAGGACGAGCAAGGTCACTCGGAAGCGTTTGGTCTTGCGCGCGAGGTAATAGGCGACGGGATAGCCGATCAGCAGCGAGATCACCGTCACCAGCAGCGATACCTTGATGGTCCGCCAGAAGACGTCGAGATAAAGCGGGCGAAACAGCTTCTGGTAGTTGGCGAGGGTGAAGTCGGCGACGATGTCGTAGTCGACGACGCGCCAGAAGCTCAGCAGCACGATCGTCGCCATCGGCAGGACGAAGAACAGCCCGATCCAGAGGCCGGGCGGAGCCAGGAAGGCCGTGGCGGCGGCGAAGCCCCGGCGGGTCATGACCCGATCCGCGCCGAGGGGCGGTGCGCCGGCGCCGGTGCAGCATGGCCGAGCGCGCGCGACAGCTCGGCAGCGCCGTGGCAGACCATGTCGACGAACTGCGGGACACGGTCGTCGGTGAGCCTCAGCGACGGCGCCGAGATGACCAGGCTGTACTGCACGTCGCCGTCGGCATTGTAGACCGGGGCGCCGACCGAGCGGGCGCCCGGCGTGATCTCGGCATCGCTGAAGCCATAGCCCTGGGCGCGGATGCGGGCGAGCTCGTCGCCGAGCGTCGCGGGCGCCACCAGCGTACGGTCGGTGAAGCGCGGCAGCGGCCCGGCCGCCAGCAGCGAATCGATGAAGCGCTGCGGCTGGAACGCCAGGATGACCTTGCCGACGCAGCCCGCGTTCAGCGGGAAGCTCTCGCCCGGCCGGATGGTGAAGCGCATCGATTGCGGGCTGTCGACATTGGCGAGGCAGACGCCGTGATCGTCCTGCAGCACGCACAGGCTCACCGTCTCCTGGCTGGCCTCGACGAGGTCCTGGAGCACGGGACGCGCGATGGCCAGCACGTCGTAGGACTGCTCAGCCCGCCGGCCCAGCGAGACCATCGCCGGCGCCAGCCGGAAGCGTCCCGTGCGCTCGTCCTGGCGCAGGAGGCCGCCGCTGGCGAGCGTCACCAGGAGGCGATGGACGACGCTCTTGTGCAGCCCGAGCTCGCGCCCGAGCGAGGCGGTGGACCATTCGTCGGCCGAGCCGAATGCCCGCAGCACCGAGACGGCGCGCTGAACGGACTGGATCTCCCCCGGAATGGCCATTGACCTCGTTGTCTCACGATGTGAGACGGCGTCTCACTATTGGAAGCATACGAAGTGAAGCGCCGCCGTGTCAAACAGATGACGGGTCGCAAGAAGGGCGGCGACGAGGAGGCCGCGACAGGGTGGGCCGCGAGAAAGGTCCCGGAAGGGGCTAGACGACGATGTCGATCGAGGTTGCGAGCGCCCCGGCCTCCAAGCCAGGCGCTGGCGCGAGCTTCATCTCCACGAGCGCGCGCTGGCGCGGGTCGCGGATGCCGCGGAACACGCCGTCGCGCTCGTTGCCGGGATCGCCGGCGATGTAGAGCTGGCTGGTGAGCATGCGGCCCGTCGACGTCGCGACCTTGAAATGGATGTGTGGCGAGCGGCCGGCATAGGCCACGGGCTTCAGCGTGCGGAATGTATACCGGCCGTCGGCCGAGACGAGCAGGCGGCCGTAACCCTGGAAAGCCGAATCGCGCCGCTCCCGACCGGGCTGGCGCGGATGGTCGTAGACGCCCTGGGCATCGCATTGCCAGATCTCGACCAGCGCCCCCTCGACAGGCCGGCCATCGACACCGAGCACGCGCCCTTCGAGATGGAGAATGGTGCCCATGGCACGCGCCGACTGACCGCGCACCTGCACGAGGTCGTTGTCCATGTCGGCGGGAAGGGCCGTCGGATAGAACGGCCCCTCGGTCTGCTGCGGCGTGGGAACGAGGCCCGCGGCCCCGGCGCCGCGAGGCAGCAGGCTCGCGCCGGCAGCGGCGAGCAGGAGGCGGCGCGACGGGATGGCAATCGTCATCCACAGTTTATGGTAATCGCCAGGCCGCGCTGCAAGCAGGCTGGGGCGACGACCGGAGATGTCCCCGGCGCATCGAGAGACGCATCGCCGCATGACACGCCGGTTGGTAGCAAAGTCAGCGCCTACGGGTTCACCCTTCCGCTGGGAGCGCGCCACACATCATTTTGTCCTCCCTGCGCGAAGCGCGGGGAGGTGCCCCCATACGCGTTAAACTAGTGTCTCACGGGGTAGCATATGTGCGGCCGTCTTTTTCGTCTGGGGTTTGCCAAGCGTCGCAGAGCGTTGGGGTGTG
>Ga0268299_1000388_pt1 | contig 144446 bp, 149 predicted proteins | sample NOBtaG_FD_193484 | JGI IMG/M metagenome (GOLD analysis project Ga0268299, IMG submission 193484) | Activated sludge microbial communities from bioreactor in Nijmegen, Gelderland, Netherland - NOB reactor | ecosystem: Engineered > Bioreactor > Aerobic > Activated sludge | place: Netherlands...
ATTGGTGCATATACGCTATCTCCCGGCCTGCCCGCCGCGCCTGCCCGCAGGCATGCGCCTGCCAAACCAGAATACGGCGGTCGCGGTATAGCGGAATTTCATCAAACTATCTCAGTCCCGTAACAGTTGCTAACCAGAACTTATACCAACGGCCCTATGATCTGCCATACTCGAACCACTCCCGGCTTGCAGCTTTCAATCTCACCGGCGCATTCTTTGTCATCCGCGCCCGCGCCAACACACGCATGCGACGCCTCTATTCCCATCCCGTTGACAAAGCCACCGGCCTCGTCTGCGATCAAACCATCGTCCGCAAATCTGGATCGCCGTCCCGGTCTATGTCCTCGTCGCCATCATCAAAAAGCGCCTCGGCATCAAGCCCAGCCTTTACACAATTCTACAGATATTGAGCGTCACGCCCTCCGAAAAAACCCCATTAAACCAAGCCTTTTTCGATGCGAGTTGCGAACCCAGCCTATATGATGCCGATAACCAATTGCAGTTATTCAACTAACAACCGGACAGTAGTGGGCTTGTCCGGGTAATCCATGCCTGTCCTCGGGCCGGCCAGGGCCGGTCCCGGGGGCTACCACCCAAAGGCCTGGGTTTGGGGTTCTGGATTGCCCGGACAAGCCGGGCAATGACAATGAGAGGGTGAAATGTGATCGGATCTGAAATCATCCTGCTATAATTGCGCCTTGATGGTCCGTTCTGGCGGAAACTGTAAAACTGCAATGGTTCCGCACCTGTCGCCTGCTTTAAGTTCCAGTTTCGCATCATGCAGCGTGGCCAGCCCGAGCGTAATTGACAGCCCCAGGCCTGCACCACCCTTGTCAGCGGTGTCGACGGCATGTCCCGTTTCAAATGGCAGCAGGACAAGCTCCCTGTCTTCCGGGGGAATGCCGTTGCCCTGATCGTGAAATTCAATGTGCAAACCGTCTTTGCCGGTTTGCACTATAACCCGTACTATCGATTTGTCGGGCGAGAACTTTACGGCGTTGGATAACAGATTGGCCAGCATTCGCAACATCGCCGCCGGGTCAGCCTTCAGCCTGGGGCATCCGGGCGGAATCTGCAATTGTATGTCCACCTGCCTGGCCTTTGCCCTGTCTGCCTCTCCCCGCACAACCTCTTCGATCAGTGCAGGGACATCCACGTGCTCTTCATGTAAAATATATTCGGCGCGTTCCAGTTGAGCCTCTTCCAGCACGGCTTCAAGAAGCTGGAACAGATGCTTGCCGCTGTCATAAATATCACTGCTATACTGCCGGTAGGCCGGGTTGCCAATGGGGCCAAAAACTTCCTGCCGCATTGTATCGGAAAAGCCGAGTATCGCATTCAATGGCGTGCGAAGCTCATGGCTCATCTGCGACAAAAACCGCGTTTTGGCGGTATTGGAGGCATCCGCCCTGGACCTTGCCTTTTCCAGCTCCCGCAGGCTGGTGCGCAACTGCTTGTTTCTGTGCGCCAGTTCTTCCGTCCGGCGGGCGACCTCCTGTTCCAGCGTCTCATGGCTTTGCTGCAGGCGCATTTCCGATCTTTGGCGCAGTGACGCCAGGACCGCCACGACAGAAAGCAGGAGTATGCCTGTCGCACGGTTCAGGACGATCATTTGCGAAATATCAACGCCCTTGATGATTACGCCAGTCACGACAAGCACCGAACAGACGGCAAAACAGATAATTGGGGCCTCCCGCGCCTTCATCCAGGCCGAGAGGCCCACGGCTATAAAATACGGAACGATGCTCAAGACCACCCCGGCCGGGGTAAAGATATCGATAACAAATGTGGCGATGGCGGTGGCGGCCGCCAGAATAATGGCGGCCCTGTTCGTCAGCCGGCCGCCTTTTACAGACACATGGGACGCCGGGTCCACGTTCATCTGTTCCCCCTTAAAACGAAATAGCCCCAGGGCCATTCAATCTGCGGTTACTTTTGCGGTAAATATCCGTAATAGGACGATATTCAACCTTGATTCATGTTTCTCTTTGTTAGCAGAAGGCTACACTCACTGGTTGAGGCCGCGCAATGCTTTAATATGCGCCATCCAAAAATAATATACTGCGGCGCATGGCTGGCGGGATGCGCTCTTTCATGGCAGAATGCCATCATCGATATTTTCAGGAGTCAGTCATGTCATCAGCCTATCCTCACCTGCTTCGCCCGCTTGATCTGGGCTTCACCACCCTGAAAAACCGTGTGCTGATGGGTTCCATGCATACCGGGCTGGAGGAAATGCCCGATGGTTATGACCGTCAGGCGGCGTTCTTTGCCGAACGCGCGCGCGGCGAGGTGGGGCTGATTATCACCGGCGGCTATGGGCCGAACCGGGCCGGGCGGCTGGCCCCCAATTCCGATTATATCGCGCCAGACCAAAATCTGGATGGGCACCGCAAGATCACCGATGCGGTCCATCGCGAGGGCGGCAAGGTGGCGCTGCAACTGCTGCATGGCGGGCGTTATGCGCATCATAAGGAAATAGTTTCCGCATCGGCGGTGCCGACGCGCATCAACCCGGTTGTGGCGCGCGAATTGACCACAGAGGAATGCTATCAGACGATTGAGGATTTCGGCACGGCGGCGCAACTGGCCCGCCAGATCGGCTATGATGGTGTGGAAATCATGGGATCGGAAGGCTATCTGCTGACCCAGTTCACCGCCCCGCGCGTTAATCAGCGTACAGATGAATTTGGCGGCACCCCGGAAAACCGCCGCCGCATGGCGGTGGAGGCGGTGCGAAATGCGCGCCAGAAAGCAGGCAGGGATTTTATTGTCATATACCGCCTGTCGGCGCTTGATCTGGTGGAAGGGGGCAGTTCACTGGAAGACATCGTGGCGCTGGCGAAGGCTGTCGAACAGGCCGGTGCGAATATCATAAATACCGGCATTGGCTGGCACGAGGCGCGCATTCCCACCATCGCCCATATGGTGCCGCGTGGCGCGTTCACCTGGGCGGTGAAGCGCATCAAGCCGCACATCAGTATTCCGCTGGTCTATTCCAACCGGGTGAACAATCCGGCACAGGCAGAGGCCATACTGGCCGATGGCGTCAGCGACATGATTTCCATGGCGCGGCCCTTGCTGGCGGATGCGGATTTCATGAAAAAGACGCGGGCAGGCAAGGCGGATGAAATCAATATCTGCATAGGTTGCAATCAGGGCTGCCTGGATAACGCCTTCACCGGAAAGCTGACCACCTGCATGGTCAATCCGCGCGCCTGCCGCGAGATGGATCTGAATATTACGCCGGCAAAGAAGCCCAAACATTACGCAGTGGTGGGGGCGGGTCCGGGTGGTCTGGCCTTTGCCGCAACCGCCGCCGAACAGGGGCATAAGGTTACGCTGTTTGAAGCGGCGGGCGAACTGGGCGGCCAGTTCAATCTGGCCAAAATTATTCCGGGTAAGGAAGATTATGCCGAAACCATCGCCTATTATGGCGCGATGCTGCGCAAATATCAGGTCGATGTGCGCCTGAACAGCCGCGCGCGCATTGAGGATTTAACGGGCAGGGGCTATGACGCGGTTATTCTGGCCACGGGCATCACGCCGCGCATACCGGAAATTCCCGGCATTGATCACCCCAAAGTCCTGTCCTATCTGGACGTGCTGGCGGGACGCAAACCCGTGGGCAAACGGGTGGCGATACTGGGCGCGGGCGGCATCGGTTTTGATGTGGCGGAATTCATCATGCACCCGCACGGGGCATGCGATCCGGCCAAACCCGACATTGCGCGCTTTAATGAAGAATGGGGCATTGACGGGGATTATTCGAATGTCGCGGGGCTTTCCCCCAAAGGCATGCACATGCCCTGTGACAAACAGGTCTGGATGCTGCAACGCAAGCCGCATGTGAAATTCGGATCAACCCTGAGCAAGACGCGCGGCTGGGCGACCTTTGTCGAGATCATGATGCGCGGCGTCACCATGCTGGGCGATGCGGAATATGTGAAGGTGGATGATCGCGGCCTGCATTACCGCATACAGGGCAAGGATCAGCTGCTGGAAGTGGACACCATCATCACCTGCACCGGGCAGGAACCGCTGCGCGACCTGGAGGCGGGGCTGCGCAAGGCGGGAATGCCGGTTCATCTGATCGGCGGCGCGGACAAGGCAAGCGAGCTGGACGCCGTGCGCGCCATCGAACAGGCGGTGCGTCTGGTAGCGGCGGGGGCGTGAAGCGCCCCGTCAAGCGTCCTGATCGGGGATGCCCGGAAATACGCTGTCAGGAAGTTCACTTGCGTCGATGATGGCGGCATAACCGCTGCCCAGATCGATGAAGCTTTCATCAAGTATTCTTAAATCAATGGATGTTGGACTATGGAGCGCCGTGTCATCCGGGCCATCTGTATAGTAAAGGGAACCAAACACCTGCCTGAAACCCCCGGCGCTGTTTTCAACAGGAAGAATCAGGTTTTCTGTACGCTTCATACGTCCATCCGCAGATGGTATGCTCGTATGCGTGCAGGCGGCATAGCCAAATTCAAATATCATCCGGACACGCGCCTTCAATCTTTCCCGAAATGCGGGCAGGACCAGATCGAGAAAGTTCAGGCCGGTAAAATCATATTCGCCAAAGCGTTCACGAACGGCGTCACCCAACTGTTTCAAAACGAAGCGGTCATTGGATTCAATATCGAGAATATAGATATAGGGCATAAAGGCCGCCAATTCTTCCAGACACACATCTTCGTGGCCGGGCAGCCGTTTTTCACCCCGGAATCGTTTCCAGTGCTTCAGCAGTTCGCGCGTTTCGCTACGTTCTGGGCCGGTCATGATCCGCCTCCTGGTTTGATGCAAAAACCTGCCTGAACTGTTGTTGTAGCAGGTTGAGCGCCGCATCGCCAAACGCCACAAACAGAATGCGCGCAAGTCCGCTGCCAGCGTCAAGACAGGCTTTGGTCTGGGTTGCGGCTATGGCCGCCGCGCGTTCCGGCGGAAAACCATAAATGCCGGTGCTGATCGCGGGAAAGGCGATGGAGGTGATCGCATGCAGCGAAGCCAGCGCAAAACAGGCGCGGTAACAACTGCCAAGCAGTGCATCTTCATTGGCGCCGCCGCCCTGCCAGACCGGGCCAACCGCGTGAAATACAAATTTTGCGGGCAGCGCATAGGCCCTGGTCGCAACCGCGCCGCCGGTGGGGCAACCGCCAATCGCCCCGCATTCGGCCAGCAATTGCGGGCCTGCTGCGCGCTGAATGGCGCCATTGACGCCGCTGCCGTCGCTCAGCCGTTCATTGGCGGCGTTGACGATGGCGTCCACCCGGCATCGGGTGATGTCGCCGCCGATAATTTCAATGCGCGGGTCGATCATGGCTTTTTCCCCGCATCAGCCACCACAAAAATATCAATCCGGGAACTGCGGCCAGCGTACTCAGCATGAAAAAACCTGGCCATCCCACGGCCTCCACCACATACCCTGTAACCGACGACAGAACGGTGCGCCCGACAGCGGCCAGGGATGTAAGCAGTGCGAATTGCGTGGCCGTATAGGCGCGTTCCTGGCACAACGCACTGAGATAAGCCACAAACACAACCGTGCCAAAACCACCGGTGAAATTTTCAACCCCGATGGTGGCGATCAGAAGATTGAGGTCCGCGCCGGTATAGGCCAGCCATACGAACATCGCGTTCGACGCCATCTGGGTGACGCCGCCAATCCATAATGCCGCGACGGTTCCCATGCTGCGCGCCGCCATTCCGCCGGCAAAACCGCCAGCCAGCACGGCAATCAGGCCAATGCCCTTCACCACACGGCCATAGGTCGTCATCTCAAAGCCCAGATCCAGCACGAATGGCGCGGTCATTACCCCCGCCGCCGCATCGCCCAGTTTGAACAGCAGCACAAACACCAGGATCGCAATCCATCCCTCGCGCCGGGAAAATTCCGTAAACGGACGAAGTGCTGTCTGCAACAGGGTCTCAATGCCAATGCCGGACACGACTGGCCCGTCAGGTTCTTTTGACATCAGCACCGCCGCCATGCCCGCCAGCATCAGCATGGCAAGTGCTATATACACCACGGCCCAGCCCGATGGCCCGGCAATGCCAATGCCGCCCAGCAGGGCGTACATTTCGATTGCGCCCGCGGTTGAAACCAGCAGCGCAATCCGGTATGCGGCCACAAAATTCGCCATGCCCGCCGCCTGCGCATCCTCCTCCAGGCTTTCAACCCGGAAGGCGTCGATGACAATATCCTGGGTCGCCGAAAAAAACGCCACCAGCAGCGCAAGCCCCGCCAGCACCAGCGGAACCTTCAGCGGGTCGGCCTGCCCCATGGCGATCACCGCCGCCATCAATCCCGCCTGCGATGCAACCAGCCAGCCGCGCCGCCGCCCCAGACGGCGCGTGAGAAACGGAATGGGCAGCGCATCCACCAGCGGCGCCCACAGAAATTTCAGCACATAGGGAATGCCCACCAGCGAATACAGCCCGATGGCGGACAGCGACACCCCTGCATCCTTCATCCACACCTGCAACGTGGCGCCGGTCAGCGCCAGCGGCAGGCCGGAGGCAAATCCAAGCAACAACATCGCAGCAACGCGCGGCTGCATATAAACCTTGAGGCCGCCAGGGCGGTCAGTTGCGGGCAATGTATTTCCCCCATTGGTGCGCAAGCCGTGAATCGCACCGTATTTTACCGTATTATTATTCAATCGCGCAGAAAATCAGGCGGCGCCCGCGCTGATTTACCGGGAGCGTGTTCTTGCCGCGCCGTGCGAAACGTGTTGTGCCTGCGGGTCTGGCCCTGTTAATCTTTGAAAATGGAAAGGGCCGCCCATAAGGCCCATCAGGGAGGAAATCGGATATGTCCGGTACCATGCTCCAATGAGTATGCACGCAGATCAATGGTCTTCCGTCAGCCGGTTCCTGGGGCTGGAGGCGCTGTATCTCGACACCAAAAACTGGGACGCATGGCTTGATCTGTATACGCAAGACGCTGTTTACTGGGTGCCGGCCTGGGATGATGATGGCAAGCCAACCGTGGATCCCCAGCGCGAAATATCGCTGATTTATTATGCCAATCGCGGCGGGCTTGAAGACCGCGTATTCCGTATCCGCACCGGGCGTTCCGCATCCGCATCGAATGCGCCCGCGCGCACCTCGCACATATCGCAACTGTTGCAGGTTGAGGCGCGCGGCGATCACGTATATGCGCGAACCAACTGGACGGTGAATTCGTATAAGGAAGATATAACGATCACCTATTACGGCTGGGCGGAATATGAGCTGGCGCAGAATGGCGATGACTGGCGCATCACGCGGCGCACGGCCTATGTGCTGAACGACATCGCCAACACGGTTCTTGATTTTTACATGATCTGAGTATTGCTCCTGGGACGGAGCAGTTTATCCAACCAACGGAGAGAATATATGTCCAGCAACACAAAACCACGCCCTATCGTGGCGACATCGATCGGCGATCCGGCGGGCATTGGCCCGGAAATTCTCGCCAGGGCATGGGTGACCGGCGAGGCGCACAAATTGTCGCGCCCGGTGCTGATCGGCAGCGCCCACGCCATGCGCAAGGGGGTGGAAATTGCGAAGGTGCGCGCCACGGTGCGTGTCGTCAACGGTCTGGATGGGCTGAGTGATAATCCCGAAGTGATCGACATACTGGATGACGGTGCGCTGGACCCCGCCGACTTTCAGATTGGAAAAGACAGCGAGGCGGGCGGCCGCGCCAATGCGGCGTGGCTTAAAAGGGCCGAACAGATGGCGCGCAATGGCGAGGTGGCGGCGACCGTATTCGCGCCGGTCAGTTCCGGTTCCCTGAAAATGGCGAAGGCGCTGGATGTGATCATGCCGGTAACACCGGGCGAAAGCTATCTGCTGCTGCTGTCCGGCCCGTTGCGGGTGATGCACCTGACCGATCATATGCCCTTGCGCAAGGTGTGCGATACGATCTCGGAGGACCTCACTGTGTCGGCGCTGCAAACCCTGCATGACACCTTCACCAAATGGGGCATGCCCAATCCGCGCATTGGTGTGGCGGGACTTAACCCCCACGCCATGGGCCAGGAAGATATCCAATCCCTTGCCCCCGGCGTCAAACGCGCCAAAGCCAATGGGATCAATGTCGAAGGGCCGCTAAGCCCCGACGCGGTGTTCCGCCACTGCATCGAAGACAAATATGACGCGGTGCTGGCCATGTATCACGACCAGGGCCATATCGCCATCAAGACCTGGGGGTTTTCCGGCAATTGCGCGGTCATTGTCGGCCCGCCCTATCTCAGCATGACGGTCGCCCACGGCACGGCCTTTGACATTGCCGGCAAGGGCATTGCCGATCATAAAATGATCCTGAACGCCATGCGGATGGCCGGCTCCATGTCGGCGGGCGCAGGCTTTATCGAGGAAATGAAATGAGCGCCACGCCCTTTGAGGGCTTGCAATTCATACGCTTATAGCGTATAGCCTTAGGGATGGATGACGAGAATGATAATCCGGAGTGGACCGATGACAACACGGCGCCGCTCGATTATGCCGGCAAGCTGAAGGTGACGCGGGCGCGGCTCAAACTGAGCCAGAGCGCCTTCGCCGCGCTTTTGCATATTCCCGATACGTCTTTGAAAAACTGGGAGCAACGGCGCACGGCCCCTGATGCACCCGCCCGCACATTGATCGATTTGATCTATCACGACCCTGAGGGTATTCGGGTGCGCCTCGCCAAATCGCATGCCGCCTAATCAAAAGGAAATGAAATGAGCGCCACTGCACAGCCCGAAATTGGAAACAGCATCGCCGCCAATGGCGTGAAAACGAATTACCATGATGTCGGATCGGGCGCGCCGCTGGTGCTGATCCACGGTTCTGGCCCCGGTGTTTCTGCGTGGGCAAACTGGCGGCTGAACATGCCCGTGCTGGCAGAATCGTTTCGCGTTTTAGCCCCCGATATGCTGGGCTTTGGCTTTACGGAATGGCCGAAGGAGCCGATCCGCGAGGTTGGCGTATGGGTGCGGCATCTGGCAGGCTTTCTGGATGCGCTGAAGCTGGACAAGGTTTCCTTTGTTGGCAATTCGTTTGGCGGCGCATTGACGCTGGCCTTTATGATTGCGCATCCTGACAGGGTGGACCGTGCGGTTCTCATGGGCGCGGCGGGGCTTGCATTCCCTATCACTGAAGGGCTGGATTATGTCTGGGGCTACACGCCCTCGTTCGAAAACATGAAACGTTCGGTGCAATATCTGGCCAATGACCAATCGCGCCTGACCGACGATCTGATCAGATCGCGCTATGAGGCCAGCATCCGGCCGGGGGTGTTTGAAGCCTATTCCGCCCTGTTTGGCGAAACGCCACGCCAGAAGCACATCGCCATGCTGGCAAGCGATCCGGAAAAGATTGCGGCGCTGCCGCATGAAGTATTGCTGCTGCATGGCAAGGAAGATCAGGTCATACCGCTTGATGTTTCCATCCGGCTGAATGCGCTGCTCAGGCGCGCGGACGCGGTGCATCTGGGCGATTGCGGCCACTGGGTGCAGATCGAACGCATGGCCACATTCAACCGTCTGGTGACGGCTTTCATCCAGAATGGCCTGGCTGGCTAGACAGAGCTTCTTCATTACACCAGAAAAAGAAGGGAGGAACGCACAATGTCTTCAGAATGGCGGCAAGTCGCAAAAAAGATAAGCAATTGGGGGAAATGGGGTCCCGATGATCAATTGGGCACCCTGAATTATATCACCCCGGCGAAAATCGCCGGCGCTGCGGCGACGGCGAAACAGGGAAAAATATTTCCGCTCAGCATTCCGGTGGACGCCTATGGCCCGCAGGGCGCGCACGGCTTCCGGCGCAATCCGATTCACATCATGTCGCTGGATGGCGGCGACGACCAGGCCGCGCGCCATCTTGAAGGCTGGGGCGGCGGCACGGAAGCGATGATCGCCGAATGGTGGAAGGGGCCGATGCGCTTCACCGATGATTATATCATCATGCCGCTGCAATCCGGCACCCAATGGGATGCGCTCTCACACGTCTATTATGACGGGCAGCTATACAATGGCTATCCGGCGTCCTCCATTACCAGTTTTGGCGCGTCGAAGGTCAGTATCGACCAGGTGGCGGGAAAGGGCCAGATTGTCTCTCGCGCCGTGCTGCTGGATGTGGCGCGCCATCGCAAGGTGCAATATCTGGCGGCCGGCACGGTCATCTCGCCCGAGGAACTGGACGATGTCGCCAAAGCCCAGAAGGTCACCATTGAGGAAGGCGATATTGTTATTCTGCGCACCGGCTGGCGGCTGAATTTTCTGGAGACCCGCAATGGCGAGGCCTGGCTGCACGGCTCACCCGGCCTTAGCTGGCGCTGCGCCGAATGGCTGCATAACAAGCGGGCCGCAGCGGTGGCCAGCGACAATATCGCGGTGGAAGCCGTCGCCTCGGAATTTGAGGACGCTTTTCTGGTGTTTCACATGCTCACCTTGCGCGACATGGGCATGATGCTCGGCGAAATCTGGGATCTGGAAGCCCTGGGCGCGGACTGCGCGGCGGATGGCGTCTACACATTTCTGCTGGTCGCCCAGCCGCTGCGCGTCACCGGCGGCGTCGGCTCGCCGGTCAATCCCATTGCGATCAAGTAACCGCAGCGGGCAGCTCAAAAATGACAAAAAGAAAATTTTGAGCTGCCTGCCAGTGCCTGGGCGTGAGCAAAAAAAAACGCCGGAGCGATATACACTCCGGCGTTACAGTATCCTTCGGTCCCGAGGGGGGAGGGGGGCGCGAAGGTAAACGTTCAGGCGATCAGGCCTGAATGGCGCCGTACAACATGGCGGCCGCCAGATAACTCCATAACAGTCCGCCCAATAATGCGGGCAATGCCACGCGGGCCAACGCACTCAAATCCATCTTCTTCCTCTGAGCCATGACATGCTCCTTTTCATCAAACCGGGGAGGCCTATTGCTAGACCACACCCCCACCTGCACCCTGCAACAGCGCTGTGATGGCATAAACCACCAGGGCCGCGCGACCTGCGATAACCACCAGTCCTTCGAACCGCTTCTGAATGATCTCGTGTTTCATTTTCCGTATCCTCTATGTTGCGTTGCCGCAAATTTTCCCGGTCTTACACCAGGCTGTAGCTCTGTAGCACCTGCGCCAGCAGCGCGATCACATACAGAGAAATGCCAAAACCAAACAGCTTCCCAAATATTTCATTCGTATTCAGGTGTGATAATGCGTTGCTCATGTCGCCCTCCATCGGCAGGTTTTTCAATTGTGCGCTGCGGTATTTTTCCGGTAAGCGCTGCAGCATTTGCTGCTATGAATTCTATATAACGCAGGGGGCATGAAAAAACAATGAATGAAATGAAAAATATTTACTACAGAATGAATTTTTTTTCACCGCTCCGGGATGAAGCCAGTCAAGGATGGCGAAAGCTGTAACGGGTATCCGTATAAGATATTGATTTAAAAGTATTATTTTGTGCGATCCGTGCGGCGGCGCGCGCTGTTGCAAATATGCCGGTGCGCATTATTTTTTTCTGAATAAAATGAAAAATATTTTTCCGGGCGGGTGAACGGGCCGGAAAATTATCAGTGAGCGGCGGTTTTTGTTGCCGCCTGGGATGCTTTAGATCCAGAAATACCCTGTAAAATCAAATTGATAACCCCGCGCAACTCGCGTTCGAGGTCGGCCAGGGACAATTTGGAGAATAATTGCGGGTAATGATATTTCATTGTTGCGCATTGAATCATTTCAGCGGCGCTTACCACATCGGGAATGTCAAATTCACCGGATGCGTTGCCAGCGGACAGGATTTCCACCAAAAGCGCCCGAATTCGGGCCAGATTCTGGTTGGACAAGTCTGGCCGCTCCCGCTTGATGATCTCTGCAATTTCAAAGATTTTCGAATCTTCACTTAGTTTGGCATGGGTAACCTGAAGCTGGGTGCAGAAGAAAACCTTCAACCGTTCTGTCACGCTCAGGCCGGGTTTGCGCACCACCTCACGCAGGGCCGCCAGTTCTTCATCAAAGGCGTGCTGGGCAAGCTGTTCGGCAATGTCCAGTTTTCCCGGAAAATAGCGGTATAGATTACCCGGCGACATGCCACACGCCTTGGCCAGATCGGCCATGGTGGTCTTGCCATAGCCATACCGCGCTACAAGATTATAGGCCGCACCGATAATTTTCGTGCGTATGTCCGTTTCTACGGGCATTGTCATTGACACGCTTCCTCCGATCCCGATCATAATCGTAAAGGCTGAACAATCAATAAATTATTTATCCATATGGTCATGCAGATGTCATATTGCCACAAAATACCGGTATAATGGGGCTAATGAACCAGCTTTCAGTAATAGGCGGCGGAGGGTTTGGCACGGCGCTGGCCTGTGTGGCGGCCCGCGCCGGACGCCAGGTCCGCCTGTGGGTGCGCGATCCCGGGATGCTTGTGGCGATCAACAAGGGGCACAGGAATCCGGCCTATTTACCGGGCATTGCGTTACCCGAAACCATTCTTGCTACGGCGGATTTAGCTCTGGCGGGGGATTCGGACGCCATTCTGCTGGCGGTTCCCGCGCAGTTCATGCGCGACGTGCTGGTGTTGCTGGCCCCGCATCTGCGCCCGGGCGCGCCGCTGCTGATATGCGCCAAGGGCATTGAGACCGGTACAAATATGCTGATGCATCAGGTGGCGGGAGAAATTACCCCGGATCATCCCGTGGCGGTCCTTTCGGGGCCCAGTTTTGCGGCGGATATTGCAAACGGACTGCCTACGGCGGTGACATTGGCCTGTGCGGATGGTGGCGCCGGCACAGCATTGGTGCAGGCCATAGGCACCCAAAGTTTCCGGCCTTATCTTTCGCCGGATGTTATTGGCGTGGAAGTGGGCGGGGCGCTCAAAAATGTAATTGCTATCGCCTGCGGCATTACCGAGGGCCGGGGCCTTGGCGAAAGCGCGCGCGCTGCATTGATGACGCGCGGGCTGGCCGAAATGACGCGGCTGACGGTATTGCTGGGCGGTCAGGCGCAGACCATGATGGGATTGGCGGGGATAGGCGATCTGGCGCTTACCTGCAACAGCCGTCAGTCGCGTAATTTCAATCTGGGTTTGCGGCTGGGGCAGGGCGAAACCCTTGCCGGTATCATTTCCAAATCGCGCGGCGTGTTTGAAGGCGCGAGCACGGCCGGCGGCGCGGTACAGCTTGCCGGAATTACACGGGCGGATATGCCGATCTGTGCAACGGTGGATGCAATATTGAACGCCGGTGCGGATATAGACCATGCCATCACGGAACTGCTTTCGCGGCCGTTCACGAGTGAAGCCGCATAGTCCCGGATGTGAATCGGTATGACTGGAGTTTATTTTGATGCCCGGCGCCGGCGCCCCAGGGATCTGGCAGTTTTATTCCTGAACATCTTTTTTCTGTAAACGAAAAATTCAGCCAGCGATGTGTTGTGCGGGTCATCTTCCTCAAAAGGATACATGTTTGGCGTGTTGTCAAACAGTTCCCATAGCGGGCATGTTTTTTCAATCCAGTCTGAAAATTTGCGGTGTTTTACGTGGGACGCAGAATAAGAAAAATTATATTCTGCCGTGTTGGAAGAATAGATAATCACGAATTTTGATGAGGAATCAAAAAGCCGCTCCATATAGGCTTCAAATACGTGATCTTCAATCAGATGGTAGATCACATCCAGGGATAGGCCCAGTTCCGCGACCTCTCCGGCATAGGTATCCGATGTTCTGAATGTCTTTGACATATCCTGTTTGAACCGGGACTGACATTTCAAAACCGCAGTTGAAGAGACATCGAAGCCTGCATATTCAGGATAGCTTGCCAGGCTCAACTGATTGCCGTCTCCGCAGCCATGCTCCATGACGGTTCCGATCCGGTTTTGCTGAACGAAGTCATTGATGACCGCAGCTTTATACCGGGCCAGCCTGTTATATGATCCAGCGCCGGAATTGCCGCCTCCGCTGTATCTTGCTTCCCAGTAATTCCGGGATCCCGGGAATTCAGTAAGGTGAACCGGCTTCGGTATAGGGTCGGCCATTATACTCGTTCCCTCAAATCTGCGCAGGGGCGATGATCGGGGAAATTGGTTATTTTATAATTAAATTTATTGATCCAGCGGAGAATGACTTGCACAGTCAATCATTCGCTGAGAAGAAGTAATGGCGTAACAGGGAGAAGCACGATGCACTTCATACTTTATTGCAAGGACAAACCCAACAGTCTGGAACTGCGGCTGGCCAACCGGCAGGCGCATCTTGACTATGTGAAGAATTCTGCCTGCGTGCGCATCGGCGGCCCCATTCTGGGGGACGATAATGAAAGCATGGCCGGTAGTGTGCTGGTGCTGGAACTTGACACGCTGGCGCAGGCGCAGGCCTGGTCGGATGGTGATCCCTATACCAAAGCGGGCCTGTTTGGCAGCATCGATATCCGCCCGTTCCGCTGGAGCGTTGGCAACCCCACGCCCGCGAAATAATGGCCTATTGGCTGTTCAAATCAGAACCTGGCGCCTGGTCGTGGGAGCAACAGGTTGCGCGCGGCGCCAAAGGCGAGCCGTGGAATGGCGTGCGCAACTATCAGGCCAACAACAATATGAAGGCCATGCGCAAGGGCGATCCTGGGTTTTTTTATCATTCGGTGGATGAAAAACGCATTGTCGGCATTGTGGAGGTGATCCGCGAACATCACCCGGACCCAACCGATCCAACGGGGCGTTTTGGTCTGGTTACGGTACGCGCGGTGAAACCGCTGCCGCACCCCGTGACCCTGGCGCAGATCAAGGCGGAACCACGCTTGCAGGAGATGGCGCTGGTGCGCCAGCCGCGCCTGTCGGTGACGCCTGTCGATGCGCCGTCCTGGGCGCTGATCTGCAAGATGGGCGGGGTTATGGCCTAGGGGCGTCCTCAATTCCTAATTTCTGTCCTCACCCCCGGGCTCGCCAGACTTTTTTTGCACACGTCAGGCCCGTAATAAAACTGCAATCCGTAAAGTTTAATAACTCCCTAACGCGGCCCCGCATGATGCGGCGCGGTGTGAAGTCTTATTGCGGGAGATAAAACCTATGCGGACCTTATCCATTTATCGAAAATCATTTAAATTATCTGCGATTGGCGTTGCAGCGCTGGCCCTGGGTTTTTCCCAGGCCGCGCAGGCGTCGATCCAGTTCGTTAATCAACTGCAAATAGAGGGTGAGGCAACGGATTTTGGCGGTGGCGGTACACCAAACGAAAATCGGCTTGGCGGGTTTGGTTCCGATCTATTTTATGACGGCGCGAACAATGTCTGGTACGGCCTGGTAGATCGCGGCCCTGGCGGCGGCGTCATTTCCTATGAAACCCGCATGCAAAAATTCTCTCTGGATATCAATCCGGCAAGCGGCGCGGTTTCCAACTTCAATCTTCTCGGCACGATAAAATTCACGGATTCGAATGGCGCCTATAACGGTCTGAACCCCGGTTTGCTGAATGGGGACAAAGCGGCTCTTGGCAACAGTTTCGATCCGGAAGGCCTTGCGATGAATAAATCCAGCGGGCATTTTTATGTTTCCGATGAATATGGCCCGTCAGTCGTTGAGTTTGATCAGACCGGTAATTTTGTGCGCAAATTTACGACGCCCGCAAATCTTGTTCCGCGCGAAGCGGACACTGATCTGAACTATGTTGACGGCCGCCCCATAATTACCACGGGCCGTCAGGACAATCGCGGTTTTGAAGGGCTGACCGCCAGCCCGGATGGCGGCAAATTGTACGCGGTGCTGCAAGACCCGCTGGTGAACGAAGGGGCCAGCAATGACGGCCGCCGCAGCCAGAATGTCCGCATTGTCGAATTTGACACAGCTACGGGTGAAGCCACGAAGCAGGTTATCTATCAGCTTGAAAGCCGTAACGATATTAACGGCCGCATTCCTGGAACTGCGAATGATTTTTCCGCCACCAATCAGGGACGCAGCATCGGCGTCAGTTCCATTCTCGCCCTGAACGATCATGAGTTTCTGGTGCTGGAGCGGGACAATCGCGGCGTTGGTGTTGATGACCCCACCGGCGCCAATCCGGTTGGCTCAAAGCGCATTTACAAAATCGATATTACGGGCGCCACCGATGTTTCCGCCCTCAGCCTTGCGGGAGGCAATGCGCTTCCTGACGGTGTAACGCCGGTTTCCAAGCAGCTTTACCTTGATATCCAGGCTGCCCTGATTGCAGCGGGTCTGCCGGCCGTAGAGAAAATTGAAGGTCTGGCGTTTGGCCCGGATATTGCGGGCGGCAGATCCCTGCTGCTGGCCAGTGACAATGATTTCAGTGTAACGCAGACGGGGAGCGGTACGCAGTTCGACATATGCTCTGATGGATCGCAAGTGGCCCTGGGGGCTGGGTGTGCAGGCGGCGCCAGGCTGCTTCCCTCGGTGTTATACGCCTTTTCCGTTGTCCCGGAGCCGGTGACAGGCATGCTTCTTTTGTCAGGTTTTGGCGGCCTGTTGATGATGCGCCGACGTAAACAGGCGCATCACCAAAATCTTCCTTGCCGCGCCCCGGCACATTGAGCCAGCCACCTTGCCTGCTTTTTCCATAAAAGCCGGTTGCAAACGTTCCATTAACGCCTGTATAACCAAGGTTAACGGCAAATGAATGCTGTTCTGGTGATGTATGTCCAAACTGACCAATGCGCCCGCCAATTCCGGCAGCGGCGCAGCGGCGCAGGATTCACGCGAAGTTGCGGAATTCCTTCAGCGCCATCCTGATATTCGCCATGTGGACGCGATCTTTATTGATATGTGCGGCATGGCGCGGGGCAAGCGGCTTCCTGTTGACGAACTGGCCGGGTTGTATCGCCAGGGCATGAACCTGCCCGCCAGCATCTATCTGCTGGATGTGACGGGGGATCAGCTTGACGTGATGGGGCGCGGCTTTAGCGACGGGGATCCCGATGGGACCGGCTTTCCGGTGGCAGGGACGCTGGCGCCCGCACCCTGGGCCGGGGCGGGTCTGGGGCAGGTGCTGATGCGCCTGCATGAGCCTGCGCGGGATGCGATCTGTTATGATCCGCGCAATGTGCTGGCGGCGGTGCTGGAACGCTTTACGGCGCTGGGCCTGACGCCGGTGGTGGCGTGCGAGCTGGAATTTTATCTGATCGACGCGGTGCGCCTTGCCGGCGGCGCGCCGCAGCCGCCGCTTATACCCGGACTGGCGCGGCGCAATAGCAGCGAGCAGGTCTATTCGCTGGAAGATCTGGATTATTATCAGGACTTTCTGGGCGATCTGCAAAACTGGAGCGCGCAGCAGGGCGTGCCTGCGACCATGGTCAGTTCCGAGTTTGGCCCCGGCCAGTTTGAAATAAATCTGCAACATCGCGCGGATGCGTTGCGCGCGGGTGATGATGCGGCGCTGTTGCGGCGTCTGGTAAAAGCCGCAGCCCAGGCGCGCGGCATGGAAGCCAGTTTTATGTCCAAGCCCTATGCGGATAAAGCGGGTAGCGGATTGCATGTGCATGTCAGTGTTCTGGATGCCTTGGGCCGCAATATTTTTGATGGCAATGGCGCGAAGGGCAGCGGCGCCCTGCTGCATGCCATTGGCGGCGTGCGCCAGGCGATGGCGCAGAGCATGGCGATTTTTGCGCCCAGCCTGAACGCCTTTCGCCGTTTTGCGCATAATATGTTTGTGCCGCTGTCAAGCTGCTGGGGATATAATAACCGCTCCGTTTCGGTGCGTGTGCCGCCGGGGCCGGATAATGCGCGACGGCTGGAGCATCGTGTCGCGGGGGCGGACGCCAATCCCTATCTTGTGCTTGCGGCGGTTCTGGCGGGCGTGCATCACGGCCTGGCCACACAGGCGGATCCGGGGCCGCCGGTTGAAGGCAATGCGGGCATACAGGTTGCGGCCGACCTGCCGCAAAATATCCGGGCGGGGCTGGAGGTCATGGCGGCAGGAAAAATTCTCCCGGATTATTTTCCGGGCAATTATACGGCGGTCTATGTGGACGCCAAGCGCCGGGAGCTGGACAAGTTTTTGCAGGTGATATCGCCGCAGGAATATGCCTGGTATCTTTAGTCTGTATACGGATAATCAGCCGGTGAATTGCATGCGCATCCGCACCGGCGCGATCCAGGCGACGGTCTGATTCTGCAATACCCAGCTTCCCGACTCAAGACCGGCAAGGGTGAAGCTTTGCCTTTTTTGCGGTTTGGCGGCGTTTGTGATGACGCGGCATAAATACCGGCCGCCATTGGGCAGTTCCACCAGGCAATCGCGCCCCTGCGCCGTTTCGAATTGCGATTGCGTCAGGTGCGCGCAGATCAGATATTCGCCCGCATGATACGGGCCGCAGGATTGCGCCAGCCGGACCACGCGGCTGGCGGGGCCGGGAAGCGCCATGCGGAAAGGTTGCGGCGCATGGGCGGCGCAGGCGCCATCGGCGCCAATTTCGCCAACCAATTCGGCGCCGCCTTGCGCGCCGGTTTCAATCAGATCCACCGGGCTGACATTCAGCGCCAGCGCGATGCGTTCCATCCAGTCCGTGGACAGGCGCATTTTTTCATTTTCAATGCGCGATACGGATTGCGGCGTCAGGCCGATAGCGGCCCCAAGCGCGGCCAGGGTAAAGCCGCGCTGTTTGCGGAAATGCCGGATTTTATTGTGCATGGAAGGGTTTTCCAGATTTGGTATTTGTACGTATATAGAAACTTTAACACCATATAATTTTCAAAATAAGAAAGCAATTTTTATTGCAACACTAGAATAAATCCTATAAAAGGTATTTAATCCTACAATTAAAAGAGGAAGATCATGGCCAAAATCAACAAAAGAGAGAAGGAAGCGGCCCTGGATGAGGTTCTGGGGCGGCTTGGGGAATCACAGGCCTATGGGCGGGTGACGGCGGAAGGGGGCCTTGCGGTGTTTGTGGCGCGCAATCATTTTGCGCGGCCTGTGCAGACTGTGGGGCCGGATGTGTTTGCGCTGCTGCTGTCCGGGGAATTGATTGCTGTGGCGGCCGGCAGGCCGGAGGCGTGGGTAATATCCCGGCTGGGGCGGGCGCGGTTGCGCCGGGCGTCGGCGGCGGATTCGCCGTTTCGCAGTCAGCATCAGGCGCTTGACCTGCGCGAGGCGCGGGCCGCCAATGGCGACGCCATTATGGTGCGCGTCAATCATGCGGAAAGCCCGCTCGGCTGGCTGGTCAGCCATAAGGACCGCCGCGGCAACCCCTTGATAAGCCTGGAGCAGTTTGCGGCGGGCGAACGCATGCGGCGCGATTTTACGCTGGCCAATCTGCCGCCACAGGTGACGGCGATGTGGGGTATGCCGATCAATCATGCCGGGCGCGGCGGTGGTGGCGGTGCGGCCAGCATGAATGACACGATGATCGCCGCCAAGGACCGGTTATGGGCGGCGTTTGACGCCGTTGGGCCTGATCTGGGGAGTGTGCTGTTGCAGGTATGCTGTCATCTGAACGGATTGGCCGAGGCCGAGAGACAATTGGGGTGGCCGGCGCGATCGGGCAAGGTGGTGCTGGGCATCGCGCTGGACCGGCTGGCAGTGCATTATGGCATCAGCCAGGGGGCAGCACCAGAAATGCGGGCGGGAACAATGCGATCCGCGCCCGCGCACAAAGGCGGAAAAAATAATTTACATAATACACAAAATAGTTCTTGCAAATCGTAACGGTATAAGTTATAATTTTTTCATGGTCGAAATTGCGTCCGGGGGGCTGACGGTCTCCAAATCCACCGATGCAAGGCGGTGACGCGGCATATATGACCTGCAATAAAGCTGTGAATAGTGTCCCGCACGCCAGCCTTTGCCATCCCCCGCCGTTAAAGCTTTCTCCTTCGGCTTCCCCCGTCGCCTTCGGCTATGGGGGACAGATGATGGGGAACAAGGAAGGCCACGGCCTGGCAAGGTCCCCGCTTACTCAAGCCTTCGCGTGAGACGCTGGATTGCCACGGCGCTACGCGCCTCGCAATGACGCGGGGATAATTCAATGTAACTTCGTCACGCAATATATAGTCTGTATAAGGATAAATAATGACAAAACGGAAAATTGAGTGGGAGGCGGTGGCGCGCGATTATCATGCGAGCGATATTCCGGTGGCGGAGCTTGCCCGCAAGTATGGGCTGGCGGCGATCAATATTTATGCGAAGGCGAAGCGGGACGGGTGGGCGCGGCCAGGCCCCATTGTTGCGGCGGGAAAAGTCAAAAAGCCGGTGCGGCGCGGGTTTTCCAGGCGCGCGCGCAAGCCCCGCGTGAAAGCGCATGTGACGCCGCATGAAAATATCAATGCCAGCCGCGCGCTTGGGCGGATGATGGGAATTGTCAACCGGCTGGCGGATGAACTGGAACAGCATCTGGATCATCCTGGTAAGCCGGGGATGAGCGCCACGGAAAAGAAGGGCGCGGCGGATATTCTGACATCGCTGGCGCGGGCGCTGGAGAAACTGACGGTGCTGGAGCGCGAAGCCGCTAACCAGTCAGGCGCTGGCAGTGTCGCGGACTTGATGACGGCGGAAACTATTGCGGGGGCGGAGGATGGCTGGGATGAAGTACAACGCCGTCTGGCTCGCCTCGCTGCCGCAAAAGCAGAGGGATGACATTCTTGATGCGCTTCCCGCAAAAATCCGTAGGCAGATTAACTGGTTGTGGCCATTCTGGGCGCGCGATGATCAATTGGCCCCGGATGGCAAATGGGTAAGCTGGCTTTTGCTTGGGGGCCGGGGGGCAGGCAAAACCCGCGCCGGGGCGGAATGGGTGCGGGCCTCTGCTGTTGGCAACACACCGTTGGGGCGCGGGCAGCGGGCGCGTATTGCGCTGATCGGGGAAACCATCAGTGCGGCGCGCGATGTGATGGTGGAAGGCGAAAGCGGCATATTGGCGATTTCGCCGCCCGGGGCGCGGCCAAAATATGAGGCGTCGAAACGCCGCCTGATCTGGCCCAACGGGGCGCAGGCGCAATTATTTTCCGCCGAAGACCCGGACGGGCTGCGCGGCCCGCAATTTGATGGGGCGTGGGCGGATGAACTGACCAAATGGCGCCATGGGCGCGAAACATGGGACATGCTGCAATTCGGATTGCGGCTGGGGGCCGATCCGCGCCAGGTGATCACCACGACGCCGCGTCCGGTGCGGTTGCTGCGCGATTTGCTCGGCGATCCCAACACAGTGGTGTCGCGCGCGACGAGTTACGCCAATGCGGCCAATCTGGCGCCGCAGTTTTTCGAACGCATCACGGCGCAGTATGAAGGCACGCGGCTGGGACGCCAGGAACTGATGGCGGAACTGCTGGAGGATAATCCCGACGCCTTGTGGCGCCGGGGGCGGATCGACGCCTGCCGGGTGACGGTGGCGGCGGATTTGACGCGCATTGTGGTGGCGGTTGATCCGCCAGCGGCCAGCACCGTTAACAGCGACGCATGCGGGATTATCGTGGCGGGTCTGGGCATGGATGGGCATGGCTATGTGCTGGCGGATTATTCCGTACAGGGCGTTAGCCCACATATCTGGGCCAGCCGCGCGGTTGCGGCGTACCGGGATTTTCAGGCGGACCGTCTGGTGGCGGAGGTTAATCAGGGCGGCGACATGGTGGAAGCGGTGATCCGGCAGGTGGATGCGAATGCGCCGGTGCGGGCGGTGCGCGCCAGCCGGGGCAAGGCCGCGCGCGCCGAGCCGGTATCGGCGCTGTATGAACAAAGCCGGGTGCATCATGTGGGGGCGTTGCCGGCGCTGGAAGATGAGATGGCGGAATTCACCCGGGGCTTTAACCGCAGCGTGGCGGGATGGAGCCCGGACCGGGTGGATGCGCTGGTCTGGGCGTTGACGGATTTGATGCTGACAGGCGAAGCGGGCGAGCCGCGTGTGTGGCGGCTGTAGAGCATTTTTTTGTTTAGACTGACCCGCTTCTCCCGCCAGGTCTTTGTGAGGAGCGAAGCGATGCGGCAATCCAGGAGCCACATGGTCAGGATTTTCCGTGGGACTCTGGATTGCCGCGCGGCTACGCCGCTCGCAATGACACAGAGGGGCGGGATAGATAGATGAGATCGAAAAATCCGGTTTACAGGAGAACGGCGGTGGATGAAGTGGCTGGGATATTTGACAGGTTGTGGCGGCGCGGTAAAAAAGTTCCGGCTGCCGGAATGAGCGCCAAGCAAAGCCTTGCGGGATCCCTGATTGCGCTGCATGGCCAGGGGACGCCCGTTTGGACGCCGCGCCAATATGGCGAGCTGGCGCATGAGGGCTTTGCGCGCAATGCGATTGCCTATCGCTGTGTACGGATGATCAGCGAAACGGCCGCCGCTGTGCCGTGGGTTTTGTATGAAGGCGCGGGCGGGCGGGAGCGTGAGCTGGACACGCATCCGCTGCTGGATTTGCTGGCGCGGCCCAACCCGTTGCAGAGCGGGGTGGAGTTGAAGGAAGCCTGGTTCGGATTTTTGCAGATTGCGGGCAATGCCTATCTTGAGGCGGCGGAACTGCGCGGGGCGGTGCGTGAATTATATGTGCTGCGCCCGGACCGGATGAAGGTGGTGCCGGGTGCGCGGGGATGGCCCGCGGCTTATGAATATTCGGCGGGCGGCAAGTCTGTGCGTTTTGAGATGGATGCCGCACGCGGGCGGTTGCCGATTTTGCACATGAAGCTGTTTCATCCGTCTAATGATCATTATGGATTTTCGCCGATTGAAGCGGCGGCGCTTGGCATTGATCTGCATAATGCGGCCGCCGGGTGGAACAAGGCGTTGCTGGATAATGGGGCGCGGCCATCGGGCGCGCTGATTTATCATGGTACGGATGGAAGTGCAAATCTGAGCCAGGATCAGGTGGCGCGGCTGAAACAGGAATTGTCGGATAATTATCAGGGGCCGGCCAATGCGGGGCGTCCGCTGTTGCTGGAGGGCGGGCTGGACTGGAAGGAAATGTCGTTTAACCCGAAGGACATGGATTTCATTCAATCCAAGCATGTGGCGGCGCGCGAAATTGCGCTGGCCTTCGGGGCGCCGCCCATGCTGCTGGGCATTCAGGGCGACAATACATATTCGAATTACCGGGAGGCCAATCTGGCCTTTCACCGGCAGACGATTTTGCCGCTGGTGGGCAAGGCGTGTCAGGCGCTGAACCAGTGGCTGGGGCCGCGCTTTGGTCCGGGGCTGCGGCTCTGGTATGACGCCGATCAGGTGGAGGCGCTGTCGGCGGATCGCGACAGTTTGTGGGAGCGGGTGCGCGCGGCGGATTTTCTGACCATCAATGAAAAGCGCGCGGCGGCGGGCTATGCGCCGCTGGCGGATGGGGACAGGTTTTCCGATATTAAGAACAAAACATAAACATATTAGCCTTCGTCAGAAGGCTACAGCTTGGCAAGGAGGGTTGGCATGAGCGCGATTGAGGGCATGGAAAAACCCGGCTGGGGCATTGACCGCCGGGTGCCGGTGATGCTGTTCCTGCTGCTGGGTGTGCAGATCGGCACGGCGCTGATCTGGGCCGGCGGAATGAACGAGCGGGTGTCGCGGCTGGAGGGGGTGTCTTTGGTGCAGGCGGATATGGCGGAACGGCTGGCGCGCCAGGAAGAAAAACTGCGCCATGCGCTGGAGGCGCTGGCGCGGATTGAGGCGCGGCTGGAGCGGATGGAGGGGGGTAGGGTGTAAGTCTATACATGGACTTGGCATTAAGGCTGTGCGAGGATTGCAAGTGTGGCCGGTAGAGCTAATGTTAAGGGTATATGGGAGGCTAGGTGGAATGGCAGGTGCGCCGGAAGAACTGACAGCGGACGAGGTGTCTGAGCTTGCTTTGAAATTTGAAGAGGCGGCGCTGGCTGTAATTGCGGCTCCGGTGCTTTGCAACCGTTTTTACCTTTTGCCCTTGGGGGAATTAACCTCTCTAGTTTTTGGCAGTGGATTTTTTGTAACCAATTCAAATAATGAGAAAAAATGCGCCGTACAAACCAGCGGACCAGTGGCAATCAGTAAGCCATTAGCCGTCGAATTGGTTCTATTCCTAGAAAAGCATCTCCATATTACATTGGAAGATCGGGCAGAAGCCCTGAAACAGAATAGTCACTTATTGAGTGAATAATGAGTCAGATTATGCAGAATGACCCGGAAGATCAAACACCGCAGCAAGGTGGCATGGGCAGTAATGTGACTTCAATGCGGGGCAGTGGTTCCGCTGGATCAAGGGCGCCGCAAGGATTCATGCCGAGAGAAACGTTTGAGATGAGCAACCCAAGCAGAGAAGAGATCGACGCGAAGCTGAGCGCGACCGAGGCGCGTATTGAGACCACCATGGCGCGTATGGATGCGAGGATAGATTCCATGGCGGCGAAGCTAGATTCAGCAATGGCGCTTATTGACGCAAGGTTGGCTCATCTTCCCAGCACATGGCAATTGATTATAACCGTACTTGGCGGCGTTGTGGCTTCAGCAGGGTTATCCATTGCAGTTCTTACCTATGGCGGGGACAAGTTCGATAGCGGGGCGCTGATCACAACACAGATAATGGAAACGCGCGCGCTTGCCGATGAAAATGCCAAGCAGATAAAAGACGTTTCGGAGCGGCTTGATGCGCTGCCGGGCAAACTGCTGGATGCAATTGAGAAGAGGAACCGGGTTGATCAAGTTCCAAGCGATGGCGGCGCGCAGTAATTTGCCGCGATAAATATTTCTCCCCAGGAACCCCGCCATGCATTTGTCAATCACGCCCGAAGCTGCTGCATTCCGCCAAGAAGTGAGGGCGTTTATCAAGCAGAAGCTGCCAGCCGAAATGGTGGAGCATAGCGGGGCGGTGTTTACTTCTAATAAGGCGCATATAAAATACTGGCAGCGGGCGTTGTTTGGGAAGGGTTGGGGGGCGCCGGGGTGGCCGGTGGAATATGGCGGGGCGGGGTGGAGCGCCACACAGAAGTTCATTTTTGATGAGGAGATGCATCTTGCAGGGGCGCCGCGCGCGCTGCCTTATGGGACGTCGATGGTGGGGCCGGTGATTTATTCGTTTGGGTCCGGGGCGCAGAAGCGGCGGCATCTGCCGGGGATATTGAGCGGGGATGTGTGGTGGTGTCAGGGTTATTCCGAGCCTGGCGCGGGGTCGGATCTGGCGGCGGTCAAGATGGCGGCGGTGCGCGACGGGGATTTTTATGTGGTCAATGGGCAGAAGGCCTGGACCAGTTTTGCGCATATGTCGGACTGGATTTTTTGTCTGGTGCGCACAGGCGGCGGGACAAAGCCGCAGGAAGGGATTTCGTTTCTGCTGATGGATCTGAAAACGCCGGGGATTGATATCAGGCCGGTAATTTCAATCGATGGCGAGCATCATCTGAACGAGACATTTTATACCGATGTGCGGGTTCCGGTGGAAAACCGTGTGGGGGAAGAGGGCATGGGCTGGACCTATGCCAAATTCCTGTTGCAGCATGAACGCACGGCGATTGCGGGGGTGACGGCGTCGCGTCTGGCGCTGGACCGATTGCGCAGGGTTGCGTCCGTGCCGCTTGCGGGGGGTGCGGCGCTGATCGGGGATGCGGCGTTTCGCCGCAAACTTTCAGAAGTTGCGATCAAGCTGGGCGGGCTTGAATATACCGATCTGCGCGGGCTGTGTGAACTGGAGGCGGGCAGGCCGGTTGGGGCGGAAACTTCCATGCTGAAAATTTATGGCAGTGAAGTGCAGCAGGGATTGCAGGAACTGGCGCTGGAGGCGGCGGGTTACTATGGCGCGCAGTTTGGGGCGGCGGCGCGGGAATATCTGTTTGGACGGGCCGCGTCCCTGTATGGCGGGACGAATGAGATACAGCGCGGCGTGATGGCCAAGGCGGTGCTGGGGTTGTAAGATTTAGCATTTGATTTAGGTGGGCCCCCTCACCCCGGCCCTCTCCCACGAGGGGAGAGGGGGGCCATAACGCCAAAATGGAGTAGCAATTTCAAATGCGATAACCCTGCCTGCAAAGGGGAGGGAGAAGAGAATTTATAGCGCCTTTCGGGGCGCTTTTTTTATGTCTGGAGAAAACATGCACGCGGATCGACTGGAAATCAAGCTGGCGCATGGATTGGCACGCCCTATCAGCATCAGGCGAGTTGCCGGGGTGCGGGATGTGACTGTCTGGGGCTTATACGCGGTGTGTGGCGCGATCTGTATGGCGCCGAGCCGGAAACGGCGCCGCCATACGCCATGGACTGGGCGGAGGCGGAGGCGGCGGAGCTGATGCGGGACGCGGCGCGCCGCCACTGCCATGAGATCGCGCTGCGTGAGGCGGGACCGGGGGATGTGCTGATGTTTCGTATGGTGCGAAACGGGCCAGCGCGCCATGCCGGCATATTATCTGATCGCGGGTACATCATTCACGCCTGTTCGGGGCATGCGGTGCGCGAAGAAGCGATGGGGCCATGGGCGCGCCGCGCGGCCTATGCGTTCCGGTTTCCAGGACAGAAGGAATAGTTTTATGGCGACACTGATTTTGACAAGCGCCGCCTCATCGTTTGCGGGCAGTGCGGGGCTTGGGTTTTTTGCGACGGCGGCGCTGGGGCTTGGCGCGGCGGTTACGGGAAATCTGATTGATCAGCGGCTGTTCGGGCGGGGCGGCGCGCAATCGGAAGGCCCCAGGCTGGATGAGCTGCGCATCATGTCATCGACAGAAGGCGCGCCGATTGCGCGGATTTATGGCCGGGTGCGGATTTCCGGCCAGGTAATCTGGGCGGCGAAGTTCAAGGAGGTTGCCACCACCAGCCAGTCTTCGGGCGGCGGGCGTGGCGGCAAGGGATTGGGCGGGCGCGGTGGCGGTCCGGCGGCAGGCGCCACGGCATATTCCTATTATGCGCGTTTTGCGGTCGCCCTGTGTGAGGGCGAGATAAGACGCATCGGACAGATATGGGCGGACGGCCGGCCGCTGGATTTAAGCGGTGTGAATTTCCGGGTGTACCGGGGCGCGCCGGACCAGACGCCGGACCCGCTTATCGAAGCCATTGAGGGCGCGGGCAGTGCGCCGGGGTTTCGCGATCTTGCCTATGTGGTGTTTGAGGATCTGGCGCTGGAACAGTTTGGCAACCGCGTTCCGCAGCTTTCATTTGAAGTGTTCCGTGGGCTGAGTGATGTGGAGGAATTAATTCGCGGGGTTGATCTGATTCCGGGTTCTACGGAGTTTGGCTATGACCCGCAAATCCAGATCCGGGATATTGGCAAGGGGAAAACGGCGCCGGAGAACCAGAATAATCCGGGCGGGTTGAGCGATTGGGATCTGGCGCTGGATCAATTGCAGGAAACCTGCGTGAATTGCAAATCCGCCGCACTGGTGGTGTCGTGGTTTGGAACCGATCTGCGCGCCGGATTTTGTCAAATTCGGCCGGGGGTGGAGAGCGTCGACAAAATTACGCTGCCCGATTTCTGGCTGGTGGATGGGGTTGACCGGAACTCGGCGCATGTGGTGAGCCAGATTGATGGTTCGCCGGCCTATGGCGGCACGCCATCAGATGTGGCGGTGGTGCGTGCGATTCTTGACCTGAAGGCGCGCGGCGTCAGGGTGTTGTTCTATCCGTTTATCATGATGGATATTGCGGCGGGCAATACATTGCCTGATCCCTATACGGGAAATGCCGGGCAAGCGCTGTATCCATGGCGCGGGCGCATTACCTGTCATCCCGCATCCGGGCAGGCGGGGACACCGGATAAAACGGCGGCGGCCACGGCGCAGATTGCGGGATTTTTCGGCAATGCGAGCACGGCGAATTTTTCGGTTTCGGGAACAAGCGTCAGCTATAGCGGGCCTGCGGATTGGGGGTTCCGGCGAATGGTGCTGCATTATGCGCATCTGTGCGCGGCGGCGGGGGGTGTGGATGCCTTTGTTATTGGATCGGAGCTGATCGGGATTACGACGGTGCGCAGCAGCGCCAGCGCCTATCCTGCGGTGGCGCAACTGCAAAGTCTGGCGGCGGCGGTGAAGGGGTTGCTGCCTGCCGCGAAGATTTCCTATGCCGCCGACTGGTCGGAATATTTCGGGCATCAGCCCAGCGATGGCAGCGGTGATGTGTTTTTCCATCTTGATCCGCTATGGGCGGACGCCAATGTGGATTTTGTCGGTATCGATCTCTATATGCCGTTGAGCGACTGGCGCGATGGGGATGCGCATCTGGACGCGCAGGTGGCGGATTCGATTTATGATTTGCCGTATCTGCGCGGAAATATTCGCGGCGGTGAGGGGTATGACTGGTATTACGCATCACCGGCCAACCGCGCCAATCAAATCCGTACACCGATTACCGATGGCGCCTATGGCAAGCCCTGGGTGTACCGGTACAAGGATTTGTGGAACTGGTGGGGCGAGCCGCATTTCAATCGTCCGGGCGGGGTGCAAAGCGCAACGCCAACGGCCTGGACGCCGCAAGGCAAGCCGGTCTGGTTTACGGAAACCGGCTGTCCGGCGGTGGATAAAGGCGCCAATGAACCCAATAAGTTCATTGATCCGAAATCATCGGAAAGCCGTGCCCCGCATTTTTCGCGCGGCTCGCGCGATGATTTTATTCAGCGCCGGTTTTTGCAGGCGATCCATCAATTCTGGGATCCTTTGAACCCGAATTTTGTTGAAGGCAGTAATCCGGTCAGCGCCGTTTATGGCGGGCGCATGGTTGACCCGGAAAATATTTATGTCTGGACCTGGGATGCGCGGCCCTGGCCGGATTTTCCGGCGCGCCGCGATCTGTGGACGGACGCGGACAACTGGCGGCTGGGGCACTGGATCAATGGGCGGCTTGGCGCGAGTGGATTGCGCGAGATTGTGGAGAATATTCTGTTCGCCAGCGGGTTCACGCAATTTGATGCGACGGGGCTGGTTGGCATTGTGGATGGATTTGTCATTGACCGGATCATGCCGGCGCGCGACGCCCTGCAACCGCTGATGCAGGCGTATTTTTTCGATGCGGTGGAGAGTGAGGGGCTGATCCGGTTCGTGCATCGCGGGCGGGCGGCGGTTGCCGATCTGACCCATGCGGATGTGGTGGCGGTGAACAGCCAGGGAAAACCGGATTATGAGCTGACGCGGGCGCAGGAAACCGAACTGCCGCTGGCGGTGAAGCTGCAATATATTGATGGGACCGCCGATTACCGTCAGGGCAGTGTGGATAGCCGCAAACTGACGGGCGCAAGCGCACGGGTTTCGGTGTTGAATTTGCCGGTTGTGATGAGTCAGACGAATGCTCAGCGCATTGCCGATAGCCTGTTGCAGGAAGCCTGGACCGGACGCGAGCGCGCCAGGTTTGCGTTGCCGCCGTCATCGCTGGCGCTGGATCCGGGCGATGTGATCGAGTTTGCCGGGAAGGATAGCAGCCATCGTTTGCGTATTGAACGGGTGGGTGATGCAGGCGTGCGGACGATTGAAGCCATACAGGTGGATGCGGGGCTTGTGCGGCAGCCAGCGGGGCCGGAGCGTATGCAGAGCTTGCCCGCGGTGACCAGTGTGGGGCGGCCGATTGTGGAATTTCTCAATCTGCCGGTGTTGGGCGGGGCGGAGGCGGGCCATGTTTTACGGGTGGCGGCGTATGCGAACCCCTGGCCGGGGGCCATTGCGCTGCATAAAAGCCCGGCAACCACCGGCTATGTGCTGGACAGCATGATTGAGACCCCAGCGGTGATGGGAGACAGCGATACGGATTTTTATTCAGGGCCTACGGCGCGCTGGGACATGGGCAATGCGCTGTGGGTGACGCTGTTTGAGGGCCAGCTTGAATCGCGTGATGATCTGGCGGTGCTGGGGGGCGCCAATGCGGCGGCGATACGAAATGCGAGCGGCGCGTGGGAAGTGTTTCAATTTGCCAATGCGGAGCTGGTGGCGCCGGGCAAGTATAAACTTTCGCGCCTGTTGCGCGGACAGGCGGGAACCGAACGGGCGATGGCCAATCCGGTGGCGGCGGGCGCGCGGTTTGTATTGCTGAATGGCGCGGTGCGCGAAACGGGTTTGACGGCGGAGCAGCGGGGGCTGGCGTTGAACTGGCGCTATGGGCCGGCGTCAAGAACGATTGATGATTTTACCTATCAGACGGCGGTAGTGACGGCGCGCGGCGTGGGCCTGCGCCCGTTAAGTGCGGTGCAGGTGCGTGTGGCGCGCAATCTTGCGAGCAATGATCTGACATTAAACTGGGTGCGGCGCACGCGCATTGGCGGCGATAGCTGGGAGCAGGTCGAAGTTCCGTTGGCGGAGGATAGCGAACGGTATGAAGTGGATATTCTGAGCGGCGCCATGGTCAAGCGGACATTGAGCGCCGTGACGCCAAGCGTGGTTTACACGGCGGCGCAGCAGATTGCCGATTTCGGCATGGCGCCGGCCTTGCCGCTATCTGTTGCGGTCTATCAAATTTCAACAAGTTTTGGGCGCGGTACAGCGCGGGAGGAGATACTCAATGGCTAATTCTGCAAATCTGGCGCTGGCTTATCTGGAGGCGGCGCAATCGCAAAAGCATGTGACGGTGAATGAGGCGCTGAGCGGGCTGGATGCGCTGGTGCAGCTTGCTGTGCTGGACCGGGATTTGAGCGCGCCGCCAGGAAGCCCGGTGGAAGGGGACCGGTATCTGGTGGCGGCGGGGGCAACCGGCGCGTGGGCGGGACAGGCGGGCAGGATTGCCGTCTGGCAGGCGGGCGCATGGGTGTTCCGTACACCGCGTAATGGCTGGATGGCCTGGGTGGCGGATGAGGCGGCGTTTGTGTTTTATGACGCGGGCGCCTGGACACATACATTGAAGGCGCGCGAAAGCGATGTGGCGAAAGCGCCGCTTGGGGCGCGTACATCCTTTCGTATATTGGAGGAGAGCCACACGCTGGCGCTGGCGGCGACATCGGATACGGCGATCCAGATTCCCGACCGTGCGATTGTGTTTGGGGTAACCGTTCGTGTACAGACGGCTATTACCGGAGCCACGTCGTACAATTGCGGCATTGCGGGCGAGGCCAACAAATATGGCGGTTCGCTGGGGATTGCGGCGGGCAGCAACAATATTGGCGTCACCGGGCCGGTGGCGTTTTACGCCAATACGCCGATCCGGTTTAGCGCGGTGGGCGGCAATTTCACCGGCGGGGTGATCCGCGTGGCCATTCATTATCTGACGCTGGGGGCTTCATTATGAAAGAACAAAACATGAATATTGCGGACCTGCATGACATGGAAACCCTGGCGCGCAGCATCTGGGGAGAGGCGCGCGGCGAAAGCGCGGAGGGCCAGGCGGCGGTCGCCTGGGTGATACGCAACCGGGTGCTGGCGGCGCAGGCGTTTATCGCAAGGCGGAAGCGCGCACATCCGCTGTTTGGCGATGGCACGATTGTGGGCGCGTGCCGCGCGCCAAGGCAATTTTCCGCATGGAATGTGGATGACGCCAACCGGGGCAAGCTGTTTCAAACCGGTTTTCAGGATGCGGCTTTTTGCCGCGCCTTTGCGATTGGCTGCCAGGTATGGGGTGGACTGATGAAAGATCCGACCGGCGGCGCCACGCATTATCACCGTCACGATATCGAACCCGTCTGGGCCAAGAGCATGAAGCCCACGGCGCTGATCGGCGCGCATATGTTTTATGCGTGATGATGTCAGCAGACGCCGGGCGCTGTCATCCCCATTGTGAATGGTGACCGCAACACATTTACTCCTTGCTGCTTTTCGCGAGACGTTCGAGCTGTTCCTGCATGGCGTCGATGCGGGCGCGCAGTTCGGATACTTCCTCGCTGCCGGCAGCGGGGGCCTTGCTGCGTCCCTTGTCAGCGTGGGATTTACCAACCGGGAATGGCACAAAGCTCTGCATGGCTTTTTCCATCAGCGCCATATTCTGTTTGGCGATGTCTTCGAAGGGTTTCAGCCCCGGCACCTTGCCAAGAACACCGGTGAATTTTTCGCGGATGGTTTCCTGATTTTTCTGGAAGGTCTCCATCACGGTTTCCAGATAATTCGGCACAAAGGGCTGCATGACATTGCCATACATGCCGATCAGCTGGCGCAGGAAATTGACGGGCAGCAGGGTCTGCCCGCCCTTGTTTTCTTCTTCAAAAATAATCTGAGTCAATACGGAACGGGTAATATCCTCGCCGGTCTTGGCGTCATAGACTGCAAAGTTCTGTCCGGCTTTTACCATTTCGCTGAGTTGCTCCAGCGTCACATAACGGCTGGTGGCGGTGTTATACAGGCGCCGGTTGGCGTATTTCTTGATGACGATCTGTTCGCCGTTTTCTGGTGTTTCTGCTTCCGGCACGTAATGAATCCTTATGCTTAAACCGCCATGAGGGTGGCGGATGGTTCGCCCCTGCATTATATTGTGTCTTATTGTCGCTCTGTTATGCTGCAATGCGCAAGAGTAGTGTTCAGGCAATTCGCTTAAGAAATACCCAACAAAAGGATCCCCCATGACCGAAGTCGTTATCGTTGGCGCAGCGCGCACCCCGGTTGGTTCATTTAATGGCGCCTTGAGCGCGCTTCCGGCCCATGAGCTGGGGCAAATCGTCATTGGCGCGGCCCTGGACCGGGCCGGAATTGGCCGCGAGGAAGTCACCGAAGTCATTATGGGCCAGATCCTGAGCGCGGGCGAAGGCCAGAACCCGGCCCGTCAGGCTTCCATTGGCGCCGGTATCCCGGTACAGGCCCCGGCCTGGGGGGTGAATCAGCTTTGCGGTTCCGGCCTGCGCTCGGTGGCGCTGGGCTTTCAGGCCATCATGAATGGCGACAGCAATATTGTCGTGGCAGGCGGCCAGGAAAGCATGAGCCAGGCCCCGCACGTTGTGCATATGCGTAATGGCGCCAAAATGGGCGCGGTCGAAATGATCGACAGCATGCTGAAGGATGGGCTGTGGGACGCCTTTAATGGTTATCACATGGGCAATACGGCTGAAAATGTGGCCGGGCAATGGCAGATCACCCGCGAGCAGCAGGACGCCTTCGCCGTCGCCTCGCAAAACAAGGCCGAAGCCGCCCAGAAAGCCGGCCGCTTCAGGGACGAAATCGTTCCCGTGGTGATCAAGACCCGCAAGGGCGAAACCACTGTCTCCGGTGACGAATATATCCGCCATGGGGTGAAGATCGAGGATATGCAGGCCCTGCGCCCGGCTTTCCAGAAGGATGGCGGCACGGTTACCGCTGGCAATGCCAGCGGTATCAATGATGGCGCGGCCGCCGTCACGCTGATGCGCCGTGACGAGGCGGAAAAGCGGGGCATCAAACCGCTGGCCCGCATCGTGTCCTGGGCGCAGTCGGGGGTTGATCCCTCGGTCATGGGCACGGGGCCGATCCCGGCGACCAAATCGGCGCTGGCCAAGGCCGGCTGGTCGGTCAATGATCTGGATCTGGTGGAAGCCAACGAGGCCTTTGCGGCGCAGGCCTGTGCGGTGAACAAGGAACTGGGCTGGAATCTGGAGAAGGTTAATGTGAATGGCGGCGCCATCGCCATTGGCCATCCTATCGGCGCGTCAGGGGCGCGGGTTCTGGTAACCCTGCTGTATGAAATGCAGCGCCGCGACGCCAAGAAAGGTCTTGCGACATTGTGCATTGGCGGCGGCATGGGTATTGCCATGTGCCTTGCGCGCGATTAGATACAGATGACGGCAGCAAATTCGTCCCCGGACTTTATGTCCGGGGACGTTTGATTTTTAACATACAGATTTATGGAGTTTACTATGGCGCGTGTGGCATTGGTCACCGGCGGGACACGCGGAATTGGCGCAGCCATTTCTATCGCTTTGAAGAAGGCAGGATTTAAGGTTGCTGCAAATTATGGCGGCAATGACGCCGCCGCGAAAGCGTTCAAGGATGAAACCGGGGTTGCGGTTTACAAATGGGATGTGTGCGATTTTGACGCCTGCGGTGCGGGGATCGCCAAAGTCGAGGCTGAACTTGGCCCCATTGATGTGCTGGTTAATAATGCGGGCATCACCCGCGATGCGACCCTGCACCGGATGACCAAGGAAAAATGGCGCGAGGTGATCTCCACCGATCTGGATAGCGTGTTCAATATGTGCCGTCATGTGATCGAAGGCATGCGCACACGCAATTATGGCCGGATCATCAGCATCTCGTCCATCAATGGGCAAAAGGGCCAGGTGGGCCAGACCAATTATTCCGCCGCCAAGGCCGGGGTGATTGGCTTCACCAAGGCGCTGGCGCAGGAAAATGCGTCCAGGGGCATTACGGTCAATGTGGTTTGCCCCGGCTATATCAACACGGACATGATGAAAGACCTGCGTCCCGACGTGCTGAAAGGCATTATTGATACGATTCCCGCCGGCCGTCTGGGCGCGCCGGAAGAAATCGCAGACGGCGTACTGTATCTGGCGGCGGAACAGGCCGGATTTATCACCGGCGCGACGCTGACGATTAACGGCGCACAGTATATTGCGGGTTAATTAACCATCACCGGCTGGCGGGCGCTTTTGCCAGCCGGGTGAGCCATGGGCCAGCGGTGTATTGCGCCGCGTCCAATCCCCCCCGGAAAGCCCTGAAAATTTGTTATTATGGTCCGAAACCGGGCCAGCGCTTATTTTCTTTTAATTAATTTATACGATAGTGGGCGGACATGAACGACCCATCTGTCATAAATGAATCGGCCGAAGCCCGCCGTGAGCGGCTGGCCATTGCGGCGCAGTTGATTAACGGCGCGGTCAATCCGCTGTGGAATTTGGGGCGCTATTCCGTGTTGGGTTGGTGCGCGCGTGATATTGGCATTGATATTGCCACGATGGCGACGGCGCAGTTGCTGAAACTCTGCAAAACCTCTGATGAATATACCAATGGCGCACGCCAGATGGGGGATCGGCGTTACCAGGAAGTGTGTGACATTCCAGGCGTTCAATCCGCGCTGATTACTCTGCCCGATCCCATCGGATCCGGACCGGGTCTGGTGCCCCCCAGCCTGGTGAATTCCGTTATCACCCGTTACTCGGTTACCAAGACGGCGCACCGGGCGGTGGGCCTGTTTGATATTGTGGGGTTTTCCAAAAACGAGCCGCTTGAACAGGTGGCGCAACTCAGCTCGCTTGAATATTCCATCAACATTGCGCACAAGCGTCTCAGCGATGTGGGCATTAATATCAATCTCGCCCGCTCCACTACCGGCGACGGGTTCTATGTCTGGAACCGCGATACCGGTGTGGATGCCGATATTGCAAGCTATCTGCTTGTCATGCTGGCGCTGGCCGATAATGCGACGGCGCGGATGCGCCATGGTTCGGATATGGCGCCCGCGTTACGGGTCTGCTTTTCACTGGGATCACATTATTCGTATTATCAGGTGGAAGGGCTTAATCCACGTGGCTATGACTATATTGTAGGGGAAGTCACAATTTCACTGGCCCGCATGATTGACCGCTGCATGCCGGGACAAATCCTGATTGGCGAATTTGAGCGGCCCATGCCGCGCGGCGGAAAGGTGCTGAATACCGCCAGCTTCGTACAGCAGGCAACGCATGTGCTGGAACGTTTCAAGGGCATGGGACTGTCAGGCGGCAATATCCGCCAATGCGCCTGCTATCTGACCGGCGAGGAGGTCGGGCAAGGTTTCTTCAATATCCTGCGCTTTGAAATCCAGGACAAGCACGGCTTTCTGCACTACGCCTATAATCAGAAAATGAATCTTGTGCTGGCGCCGCAGGAAAAAGGTGCGGCCGTGACGAATATCTTCCTTGGCAAGCAGCAGGAAGAATTGGCGGATTTCGACGCCAAAACTTCAAAAATAAATGTTGAGGACTGATCCGCCAGGCTGATTAGCGCGAATAAAATTCGACGATCAGATTCGGTTCCATCACCACCGGATAGGGTACGTCCGTTAACAGCGGTGTACGCACAAACACCGTCTTTAATGCACGATTATCGACATTGAGATAATCCGGCACCTGGCGTTCAGCAGATTCGAGTGCTTCCAGAACCATGCCGAGCTGACGGGACTTTTCACGAATCTCGACGACATCCCCTTCACGCACCCGGTAGCTTGGGATAGTGACCCGTGCGCCATTGACCATGACATGGCCATGATTGACGAACTGACGCGCGGCAAAAACGGTGGGTACGAATTTGGAGCGGTACACAATTGCATCCAGACGGCGTTCCAGCAGGCCGATCAGATTTTCACCGGCATCGCCGCGCACACGCACGGCTTCTTCATAAATGCCGCGAAACTGCTTTTCGCTGATATTCCCGTAATAGCCTTTCAGCTTTTGCTTGGCGCGCAACTGAATGCCGAAATCCGACAGTTTGGTCTTGCGGCGCTGTCCATGCTGACCCGGGCCATATTCACGCTTGTTGAGCGGGCTTTTGGGTCGGCCCCAGAGATTTTCACCCAGACGACGGTCGATCTTGTGCTTGGATTGTTGCCGCTTCGACATTAACTATTTCCCGGACCTTGTATTCTGCCGACTTTTCTAAAGTAAAGACAGATTCATGAATGACAGAAAGGGGCCGCACCTAGTCAAGCGGGCCCGCATTTCGAGGGTAATATACGCACAAACCCCCAACTGTCAAACCTTATCCCCGATACTCTTTCGGGTCAGGGATGGAAAGCCGCATGACATAGGCTGTGACGCCTATCATCATGATCAGGGCCACGATAAATGGCACTTCCGGGGCAAAATGATAGAGCGCCGCCCCCAGCAGCGGGCCAAGCCCAAAGCCCAGGGATCCCGCAGACATGCTGATCCCGGCCAGGCCACCCTGTTCATAGGGGGCAACCTTCAGGCTGGCCGCCGCCGCATTGCCCGGCTGGCTGAAGCCCAGGCCGAGGCCCACCAGCACCATGCCCGCCAGCAGCGGGAGAAGCGTGGACGATAATATCAATACCGCCACCCCCACCAAAATCAATGGCGCGCCAAAACGCAGCAATGTCTTTGGCGTCAAATGGAACGGACGGATGATCAGGAACTGCGCCCCCATGGTGACGACCGCCATCAATGCGAGTGCGATACCGACCTTGCTTGCCGTCTGCGCCGCTGTGAGGTGCAGCTTGTCCTGGAAATAGAAGCCACCGGTCTGATGCACCGTCGCCATCACATAGGACGAAAAAAAGTTGATGATCAGATAGGGCCGGATGCGCGGATCTGTAAAATGCAGTTTTTTCACGCCGGGAGGGGTCGCGCGCATGGGTGGTTCAGGCAGGAACATCCAGATCAGCGCGGCGCTGATCAGCGCCACCAGTGCGGCCACATATAAAGGCGCAATCAGGCTGATCAGCACCATGGCGCCGCCGATTGCCGGTCCCAGAATGGACCCCAGGCCAAAGGCCGCGTTTTGCAGGGCAATGCCTGCCGTGCGTTGTTCCGGACTGGTTGTTACCACGACAAAAGACTGCGACGCCGGGAAAACCCCGCTGGCCACCGCCGCAAACGCCATGCGGGTAAGCAGCATCAACGGATAGACGAGCAAAATCGGAAGCCATCCATGCAGCCCGGCCTCAACCACCGCCGCAAACATCATGGTGGTGACGGCATAGCCGATCAGGCCGATGATCATCACCTTGCGCCGCCCCATGCTTTCACAGCGCCGCCCCCAGAAAGGCCCGCCAAAAAAGAACATGGCCGCCGTCAGCGCGGAAATCAGCCCGACCTGAATCTCCATCAGCCCCAGTTCGCGCCCGATAGGGGCCAGCACCGCCAGGGTGACCGAACGCCCGATGCCCACCGACAACAGTCCGCCAAACAGCAACCAGTGCGCCCAGGGCGGCACATGGAAGGCTTGCGGAGCAGGAGGGGCTTCTGCAGGTTTGGCTGTTGTGGTTTCTGGGGGCACTTGAGTCTGTTCTAGTTACGAGTCGGTATGACCTTACACCGGGGCCCTGTGCAATTGATCAGATTTTTTTCCATGTTTGTGGTGATCCAGGTAGCCAATGTTCGCGCCAGCAATCAGGCGTTGGTGTTATAAAGCGTTTTGCTTTCTATATATCAAGTTATTTGCTATATAGAGCTATGTGGTCTGTCACTTATACGCCCGATGCGCTGCGGACATTGCGATTAATGGACCCCGTGATCGTCAAACGCATACGCACAAAGATGCTGGCGCTGGCGCGTGACCCAAAAGCGCGCAACAACAATGTTAAAAAGCTAATCGGGGTTGAGGGCTACAGGTTGCGTGTTGGCGACTGGCGGGCAATCTATATTTTGCAACAACAGACGGTAACGGTCATCGTAGTCAGCGTTGGCCATCGCAGCGAGGTTTGCGAATGACGAGGCAATATATCACGCAAGACGGCAAGCCAACCTTCGTTATAATTCCCATCGATGAGTGGCGCGCCATTAGCGCGACCCTGGAGGATCGCACAGATACGGCAGCCGTGAGGGCTTTCCTGAAAGCGCCGTCTGAAACTTTTCCTGATACGCTCGTGGCGGCGATCCTCGATGGGGCGCACCCGATCAAGGTGTTTCGGGAGCACCGGGCGCTGACACAGGCGCAACTCGCGGCGGCCATCGGCACAAGTTCTGTCTACATCTCGCAGATCGAACGGGGTGAACGCCGCGCCGGCCGCAAGCTGCTACTCAAGCTGAGCAAGGCGTTGGGCGTTGGGCGTGATCTGCTGGAAGCGCCGCAGGATTGTCGAGGATAGATAAACCATCTACCCCCGCTCTTTCTTCACCCGCGCGGTGGAAAGCGACGTCACGACGCCGCGAAGTGCGCGGACTTCCTGTTCCATCATGTTGGCGCGCATGAAAATGGCGCGCAGGTTGCGCACCATCGCCGGGCGCTTTTCGGGGGGGAACAGAAATCCTGCCACATCCAGTTCGCGTTCGAGATGTTCGAAAAGGCCGACCAGTTCGGCGTTATTGGCGGGCCAAGTGTGGCCGGGATCGAGCGCCTCGGGCGGTGTGTTGTCGGCTGCCTTGAACCATTCATAGCCCGCCAGCAGCACCGCCTGCGCCAGATTGATCGAGGTGAAAAGTGGATCAACCGGAATGCGCAGCACCGCCTGCGCCAGGGCGACATCGTCATTTTCAAGGCCCGATCGTTCGGGGCCGAACATAATGCCGCAGCGCAGGCCTTGTGTAGTTTTCGTGCGCATCTCTGTGGCCGCTGCCTCTGCTGTCACAACGGGTTTGAGCAATTCACGCAGCCGCGCGGTGCTGGCGACCAGATAATGCATGTCGGCCACCGCATCGGCGACGGTGTCGAACAGTTGCGCTTCTTCCAGAACCCAGTCGGCGCCCGATGCCGCCTTGATCGCCCATTCATTGGGCCAGCCCTCGCGCGGCGCAACGATGCGCAGATCGCGCAGGCCGAAATTCGCCATCGCACGCGCCGCCATGCCAACATTCTGGCCCAGTTGCGGGCGCACCAGAATCACAGATGGCGGGGTTAGCGTAGCAGTCACGGTTTTGCGCCGTCACGATACAGTTTGTAGATAATGCTGTCGAACAGGGCTTCGAACGAGGCATCCACAATATTTTCCGACACGCCCACTGTGAACCAGCGTTCACCCTTGCCATCACGGCTTTCGATCATCACACGGGTCACCGCACCCGTGCCACCCGTCAGGATACGGACTTTATAATCCGCCAGTTCCAGATCATCTATGTATGAGGAATAACGCCCCAGATCTTTGCGCAACGCGCGGTCCAGCGCGTTGATCGGGCCATTGCCTTCTTCGTACGAGCGGAAGATTTCACCATCGATGATGATCTTGGCGGTGGCTTCCGACACGGTGATCAGTTCACCCCTGGCGTTATGGCGGCGCTCCACGCCAACGCGATAACTGTCCACCCTGAAATATTCGGGAATTTCACCCAGCAGGCGGCGCACCAGCAGTTCGAACGAGGCCGTCGCGCCATCATAGCTATAGCCCAGAAATTCGCGCTGCTTGACGATTTCCAGCAGCCGGTTGAGGCGTTTGTCTTTTGGGTCGGCGATGATGCCGATGGTTTCCAGTTCGGCGATGAGATTGGATTTTCCCGCCTGATCCGAGACCAGAATGCGGCGCTGGTTGCCAACACTTTCGGGCGCGACATGCTCATAGGTTTTGGAGTTTTTCGCCATCGCTGAAACATGCAAGCCGCCTTTATGCGCAAACGCCGACGCGCCGACATAGGCGGCATGGCGATTGGGCGGGCGATTGAGAATTTCATCAATGGTGTGCGAAATACTGCTGAGCCTTTTCAGCGCCGCCGGTGAAACGCCGGTCTCGAACCTGTCCGCATAATCGGGTTTCAGTATCAGCGTTGGAATGATTGAGGTGAGGTTGGCGTTGCCGCAGCGCTCACCCAGGCCATTGAGGGCGCCCTGCACCTGACGCACCCCGGCGCGGATTGCGGCCAGAGAATTGGCGACCGCATTTTCGGTGTCATTGTGTACATGAATGCCCAGATGCGCGCCCGGAATATGGTGCGCGACTTCGGTGACGATGCGTTCCACCTCATGCGGCAGACTGCCGCCATTGGTGTCGCACAGCACCACCCAGCGCGCCCCCGCCGCATGGGCGGCGCGCACGCATTGCAGCGCGTAATCCGGGTTGGCCTTGTAGCCATCAAAGAAATGTTCGGCGTCAAACAGCGGTTCCTGCCCGCGCGTTTTCACCAGCGCGATGGAATCCGAAATCGCCTCAATATTTTCGTCGCGTCCGACCTGCAATGCGACATCTACATGGAAATCCCAGGTCTTGCCGACCAGGCACACTGCGCCCGCATGGCTGCCGATAACCGCCGACAGATCAGGATCGTTTTCGGCACTGCGACCGACACGCCGTGTCATGCCGAAGGCTGTGAATTTTGCGTGGCCGAGTTTGGGCCGCGCTGCAAAAAACGCCGTGTCAGTGGGATTGGCGCCGGGCCAGCCACCCTCGACATAATCCAGCCCCAGTTCATCCAGCAGTCTGGCGATCAGCAGTTTGTCCTCGACGCTAAAGTCCACACCCTGGGTTTGTGCGCCATCGCGCAGGGTTGTGTCATAGAGATAAATCCGCTCGCGCGCGCTCATGTCAGCACCTTCCACAGCGTGCCTGTTGGTCCGTCTTCCAGTTGAATGCCGCGCGCCACCAAAGCATCGCGGATGCGGTCGGCCTCGGCGAAATTTTTCGCCTTGCGGGCGGCAATGCGGGCGTCGATCTGCGCCTGAATTTCCGCTTCATCCAGCGCCTGTCCGGGGGGCTGCCAGTGAAACCATTGTTGGGTGGTCGAGCTGAACAGGCCCAGCAGAAATTCGCCGCCTGCGCGCAACTGTTTTGCAGCATTGGGCGCACCCTGGCTTGCGGCATGGGCCAGTCTGTGCATTTCCGCGATGGCCAGCGGCGTGTTCAGATCATCTTCCAGCGCGTCGCGCACCGTTTGGGGAATGTCCTGGGCTGCCGCCGTCACCCCATCCACCAGCCGGTACCAGGTATCCAGCACGGTTTTCACTTCGCGCGTGCCTGCATCGGTCCAGTCAAAGGGTTGCCGGTAATGGGTTGATAATATTTGCAGCCGCAAGACTTCGCCCGGCGCTTTTTGCAGCAACTGGTGCACGGTGCGGAAATTGCCTTCCGACTTGGACATTTTTTTGCCGTCCACCATCAGATAGCCATTGTGCATCCAATAAGTGGCGAAGGTGCCGGGACCATTGGCGCAGGTGCTTTGCGCCACTTCGTTTTCATGGTGCGGAAAGATCAGATCAATGCCGCCGCCGTGAATATCAAACGATGCGCCCAGATGCGCAAGGCTCATGGCCGAGCATTCGATATGCCAGCCGGGGCGCCCGAACCCCCATGGGCTGTCCCATCCCGGCGTCTGCGCGTCAGAGGGTTTCCACAAAACGAAATCCATTTCATCGCGTTTATAGGGGGCGACCTCGATGCGCGCGCCGGCCAGCATTTCCTTTACGTCGCGGCCCGACAGGCGGCCATAATCTGCATGGCTCTGTACACTGAACAATACATGTCCGTCAGCGGCATAGGCATGGCCTTTGGCGATCAGGGATTCGATCATCGCAATCATCTGCGCGATATGCGCGGTGGCGCGCGGCTCTACATCCGGCGGCAGCGCGTTCAGCGCCGCCATGTCGGCATGAAACTGCGCGGTGGTGCGCATGGTGATTTCAGCAATGGGGACATTTTCATCGCGGGCGCGGGCGTTGATCTTGTCATCCACATCGGTGATGTTGCGGGCATAGGTCACATGGCTTGCGCCATAGTTCAGCCGCAACAGCCGCGCCAGGGTGTCGAACACCACCACAGGACGCGCATTGCCGATATGGGCATGGTCATAGACGGTCGGCCCGCACACATACATGCGCACATTGGCGGGGTCGATGGGCACGAAATCCTGTTTCGTCCGCGTCTTTGAATTATAAAGTTTCAGGGCCATTTCCGTTCCATTTCCATTACACGCAAACACCGTCCAGTGGCTGGCCGCTTGCGGTTCTTGATATGGAGAGGAAAAAATAAGAACGGCGCGGCAAGCTTGAGCTAGCCGGTAATAATCAAACAACACTGATTAAAGCTGCGCGCCATTATAAAAAACCCATAAATTACGCTGTTTCGCCCCGCAACAGGGCATGCGCCCGCTTTGGTCCGATGAACACTAGCAGGCTTTTCATTTCCGGTCCATGGCCAAGACCAGTCAAAGCGAGGCGTAGTGGCATGAACAGATCGCGCCCCTTGCGCCCGGTTTGCGCCTTCAGGGCGTTGGTCCAGACCCCCCAGGTGTCAGGGGTGAAATCCGCCGCCGGAAGCAGGCTCTGCGCGATTGCCAGAAACTCCGGCTCGGTGATAACCGGGCTGATAGGACCATTAACCACATCCCACCAGAGCGAGACGTCCGGGAACCGCACCAGATTGGCCCGCACCATGTCCCAGAACGCCGCGTCGCCGCCAACCCCCAGCGCCTTCAGCCGGGCTTGCGCCGCCGCAAACGGCATGGCGTGCAGGATGCGTTCATTCATCGGCCCCAGATCATTGGGATCAAATTTGACGCTGGCGCGGCCGATATGGCTGATGTCAAAGCCCGCCACCAGCTCCGCCATGGTCTGGCGCGGCTCCACCGGGTCAGACGTGCCCAGGCGCGCCAGCAGGCTGTTCAGCGCCATCGGCTCGAACCCGTCTTCGCGCAGGCTTTCAACCCCCAGCGATCCCAGCCGTTTTGAGAGGCCCTCGCCGCCCGCACCGGTCAGCATCGGGAAATGCCCGAACACCGGCACGCTGGCCCCCATCGCCCTGAACAGTTGAATCTGCACCGCTGTATTGGTCAGATGATCTTCGCCCCGGATGACATGCGTGATGGCCAGATCACTATCATCGCAAATGCTGGGCAGGGTATAGAGCGGCTGGCCATCGGCGCGCACCAGCACCGGGTCCGAAAGATTTTGCGTGTGGATCGCCACCTCGCCATGCACCAGATCGGTCCAGGCCACCGTTTCGTGGGTCAGCAGAAACCGCCAGTGCGGCGTGACGCCCTTATCCGTATACGCCTGTTTTTGCGCATCGCTCAGTTTCAGCGCGGCGCGGTCATAGACGGGCGGCTTGCCGCGCCCCAATTGCACCTTGCGTTTCAGGTCCAGTTCTTCCGCCGTTTCATAACAGGGATAAAGTAAGCCGCGCGCCTTCAGATCATCAATCGCTGCGGTATAGCGCGCCATGCGTTCGGATTGCCGCATGAAACCGTCATGCGCCATGCCCAGCCAGGCCAGATCGGTGATGATGCCGTCTTCAAATTCCTTTGTGGACCGCTCGCGGTCCGTATCGTCGATGCGCAGCACAAATTTTCCGCCATGCGCGCGCGCGAAAAGATAATTCACCAGCGCGGTGCGGATATTGCCTACATGCAGCCGGCCCGTGGGACTGGGCGCAAAGCGGACGGTGACAGTCATGACCGGGGGCCAAAATACGGGAATAATCTAGTTTGCTTCATATTCATTCTCTATCACGGGTAAACTGCTCCAGGGAAACAACCGCGTCATATGGCCCATTTTGCGGCCCGGACGGGGGGCGTCCTTGCCATACAGATGCAGGCATAGGCCCTGTGTGCGGGCGAGTGCGGCCCAGTCATTCACATTATCGCCGATCAGGTTGCGCATTTCTGCGTTGCTGTGCCGTGCGGGATCGCCCAGCGGCCAGCCGCAAATGGCGCGGATATGCTGTTCAAACTGGCTGATGGCGCAGGCGTCCAGTGTCCAGTGCCCGGAATTATGCACACGCGGCGCAAACTCATTCACCGCCAGCGCGCCGTTTTTGAGCACGAAAAATTCAACGCCAATAACGCCCACATAATCCAGCGCAGTGAGGATGCGTGCGGTTATCGTTTTGGCCGCATCTGTAATATCCTGCGGGACTGGCGCGGGCACGCGGCTGATATCCAGAATGCCGTTACGATGAATATTTTCGGGCGGATCATAGCAGGCAATCGCCCCATCCGGCCCGCGCGCGGCGATGACGGAAATTTCCCGTTCAAAGTCTACAAAGCCTTCCAGAATGGACGCCGTAGCCCCAACCTGCGCCCATGCGTCCGCCACGCCGGCTGGTGTGCGCAACACCGCCTGCCCGCGCCCGTCATAGCCCAGCCGCCGTGTTTTCAGGATGGCCGGCAGGCCGATCTGCGCTACCGCCTGCGTCAACATTGCCGTATCATCCACAGGCGCAAAAGGCGCCGTGGCGATACCAAGGCCGCTGAGAAAGGTTTTTTCCGTCAGCCGGTCCTGCGAAATGCGCAGCGCGTCGATGCCCGGACGCACCGCAACCTTTGCAGCAATGCGTTCCACACAGGCCACCGGCACATTCTCAAATTCATAGGTGACCACATCGACGCTGGCGGCAAACCTGCCGCAGGCCGCCGCATCGTCATATTCGGCCAGGGTGATGGTATCACACACATGGCTGCCAGGATTATCGCCAGGTGGGCAGAAAATATGGGATTTCAGGCCCAGCCGCGCCGCCGCCAGCGCCAGCATACGGCCCAGCTGACCGCCGCCCAGAATGCCAATGGCGCCACCCGGAGCAATCATCGCGATCAGGCTTTGTCAGAAGGGTGCATGGCCACGGCTTGGGTCTGTCTTGTGCGCCACGCATCCAGCCGTTTGGCCAGCGCGCTATCATGCAGCGCCAGTACGCTTGCGGCCAGCAATGCGGCATTGATTGCACCCGATTCGCCAATCGCCAATGTCCCAACGGGGATGCCCGGCGGCATCTGCACGATCGATAACAGGCTGTCCTGCCCTTTGAGCACTTTACTTTCTACCGGCACGCCAAACACCGGCAGAGGCGTAAGCGCCGCCGTCATGCCCGGCAGATGCGCTGCACCGCCAGCGCCCGCTATGATGATTTGCAGGCCCCGTTCGCGTGCGGATTTGGCGTAGGCATATAACCGGTCCGGGGTGCGATGCGCGGACACAATGCTGGTCTCAAATGGTATCTTCAGCGCTTTCAGGGTGTCCGCCGTATGGCGCATGGTGGGCCAGTCAGACTGGCTGCCCATGATGATCCCGATCAGCGGTATGGTCCTGGCCATTGCAGGCGCTCCTTAAGCGCGGAAAGCCGGGGATTATAGGGGCCATCTGCTTTCACGCAAGCAGGATCACGTATCCACTGCCATATTTCTACAAATCGTTAATACATTTTCGATAATGTTTGGTTTACAATCGTCCCTGAACTGACGTCAACCTTCAAGAAGACCAGATGAAAATCACGGATTCAAAACCAGTTGCGGGTGTGCGCGCGGCCAGCGCGGCGGCGGCTCCGGCCAGGGTCCGCCCCGGGCAAGCCGCCGCCACAAATGGCCCCGGCGATTCGGCCAGCATCATGGGGATTCCCGAGGCCGAGTTTACCCCAAAGGTGCGCGATGCGATCATGAGCCTGATGCAGGAGGTGGATCGTTTTCGCCAGGAACTGGAGCGGGCGAAGAACCGCATTGATCATCTGGAAAAGCTGGCCGAGAACGACGCCCTGACGCCGGTATTGAACCGGCGCGGCTTTATACGCGAAATGACGCGGGTGAAAAGTTTTGTGGATCGCTACAATACGCCCGCCGCGCTGGTGTTTTTTGATCTCAATAATTTCAAGCCGGTCAATGATCAGTTTGGGCATGCGGCGGGCGATCAGGTGTTGCAGCGCGTGGCCGGGGTGCTGGTGGAAAATACCCGTGATTCCGACATTGTCGGCCGTCTGGGCGGCGACGAATTCGGCGTGATCCTGGTCAACAACCGCGCCGATGTGGCGGCGGTCAAGGCGCAGAAGCTTGCAGATTCCATCGCCGGGCTGCGCTTTGCGGCAAATGGAAAAACCTACGGCGTCACGGCTTCCTATGGCACCTACATATTTGAACCTGGCGATGATCCGGTGCAGGCGCTGGCCAAGGCCGACGAGGCCATGTATGCTTCCAAACGCCAGCGCAAGACGCCATAATTTCATACATTCTGTTCACGGATGAAATCATATTAATGACCGGCGCTTCCGATCATCCGTATCTGCGTTTTCCCGGCGCGCCGCCTGCGGGCACGCAACTGTGCAGGCTTGATGAACTTCCCAAAGACGGGGCCAGGGGATTTTTGTTTGGCGAAGACGTCCGGCGCTTCGATATGTTTGTGGTGTGGCGCGACGGCAAACTGGCGGCCTATGTCAATGATTGTCCCCATGCGCATACGCCGCTGGATTATGTGCCGGACCGTTTCTTCAATCTGGAAAAATCACATTTATTATGCGGCACCCACGGCGCGCTGTTTCGCATCCATGACGGGCATTGCGTTGCTGGACCATGCAAGGGCAAGCACTTAACTGCCGTGCCGGTGCGTCTGGAGGGGAACATGATCTGCATCGGCTGATCCTGGTATTATTGGCCGTCGTGAAACTGTAATATGTTTCCCGTATAACGCGCGCCAATGAAACGGGGAGACAGGCCATGAACGCAGATCGGGAAGCTTCAACAATTGGCGGATTGATCGCACAGCGCATCAGCCGCCGCACCGTGCTTGGCGGCGTTGTTACGGCGACCGCCTTGGCAGGTGCGGGCATGTCCTGGCGCAGCGCTTATGCGCTGGGTCCGTCCAGCCTTGCATTTGAGGAATTGGCGCGCGGCCTGGATACAGATTTTCATGTGGCGCCGGCGCATGATGCGCAGGTTCTGATCCGCTGGGGCGATCCGGTTTATGCAGACGCGCCGGCCTTTGATCCGATGGCCCAGACGGCGGCGGCGCAGGAAAAGCAGTTCGGCTACAACAATGACTTTGTGGCCTTTATGCCATTGCCGTATAGTTCAAAAAAATCCAGCCACGGCCTGCTGTGCGTCAATCATGAATTCACCAATGCGCGGATGATGTTTCCGGGGCTGACACCGGTGATGCAGGCAAGGCTTGAAGGCGCCATTGGCGTTACGGCGCAGGCGCTGTTAGGCCAGATGCCCGAATTGAGCCGCGAACAGGTAGAGATCGAAATGGCTGCCCATGGTCATTCCATTGTGGAAGTAAAACTTCATAACGGGGTGTGGAAAGTCATATCCGACAGCCCGTTTAACCGCCGTCTCAGCATGTTGTCGACGCCCATGCGCCTGTCGGGGCCGGCAGCGGGGCATGCGCGGCTTAAAACTTCCGCCGACCCATCCGGCGCCAATGTTATCGGCACACTGAATAATTGTGCGGGTGGCGTAACGCCATGGGGAACGGTGCTGATTGCGGAAGAAAATTTCAATTTCTATTTTTCAGGTGATCCGGCGCAAACCGCAGAGGCTGATAATCACCAACGCTATGGCATTGCGCCTGACAAAATACGGTTCCAGTGGGCGCGGTTCCATGACCGGTTCAATGTCGAAAAAGAACCGAACGAGCCAAACCGTTTTGGCTGGGTGGTGGAAATAGATCCATATAATTCGAAATCCGTTCCGGTAAAGCGCACGGCACTGGGCCGGTTCAAGCATGAGGCGGCGACCGTCGCCATTGCGCCCGATGGGCGCGTGGTGGTGTATACGGGCGATGATGAACGTTTTCAGTATGTCTATCGCTATGTCAGCACCGGCAGGTTTGATGCAAAAAACCGCCCGGCCAATATGGCCCTGCTGGATGACGGTGTGTTGTCGGTTGCAAAATTCGAGGCCGATGGCCGTCTGGTCTGGATGCCGCTTGTCTGGGGCGCGGGACCGCTGACACAGGAAAATGGATTTAACAGCCAGGCGGATGTGCTGATCGAAACGCGCCGTGCGGCAGAATTACTGGGGGCCACCAAAATGGACCGCCCGGAAGACATTGAGACGAACCCGGTCACTGGCCGCGTCTATCTGGTGCTGACCAGCAATGACAAGCGCGGGGACGCACAAAAGGACGCCGCCAATCCGCGCGCCAAAAACGCCTTTGGCCATATTCTGGAACTGGCCCCCCCTGTTGCGGGCGGCGAGAGCCCGGATCATGCGGCGGATGAATTCCGCTGGGATATATTTCTGCTGGGCGGTGATCCGTCGGATGCGGGTTCGGGCGCGCGCTATCACCCCCAGACCAGCAAAGACGGATGGCTGACGACGCCGGACAATATCGCCTTTGACAGCCGCGGGCGCATGTGGATTGCCACGGATGGCGCCAATGACAATGGGTTTGCCGACGGCGTCTGGGCCAGCGATGCGGAAGGGCCGGGGCGTGCGCTGACACGGCATTTTCTGCATGCGCCGCGAGGTGCGGAAATGTGCGGCCCGTGCTTTACGCCCGATGACGCCACCCTGTTTGTCGCCGTACAGCATCCGGGGCAGGAACCCGGATCGACATTCGATACGCCTTCAACCCGCTGGCCCGATTTTAAGGACGCCATGCCGCCGCGCCCTGCCATTGTCGCCATTACGGCCAGGGGTAAAACCATCGGCGGGTAAATATTGAACAGATGAACGGGTTTGGTTGATTGTTCGCTGTGGCTGCGTCATGTTGCGCGGATGAACGGTAACCAGATGACCAAAGCGCGCCACCACAATCACCATGAGAACAAACGGGACGCCGTGCATGACATGACAGGGCGCAATGAACGGCGTGTGCTGCAGGCCATGCTGTTGACCGCCGGGTTTATGGCGGTAGAGGTGGCGGGCGGCCTGTGGTCCGGTTCACTGGCGCTGCTGGCGGATGCCGGGCATATGTTGACAGACAGTGCGGCGCTGGCGCTGGCCTGGCTGGCGTTCCGCATCACCCGGCGGCCGGCGGATATGTTGCGTTCATATGGCTATCACCGGTTTCAGGTGCTGGCGGCCTTCGTCAACAGTTTCGTGATGCTGGGGCTGGCGGCATGGATTGCGGTTGAGGCGGTTCAGCGCATCGCCGAACCAGTGCCAATATTGCCCTGGCCGGTGCTGGGCATTGCGGTGGTGGGTCTGGCGGTTAATCTGGGCAGCTTTGCGCTGCTGCATTCGGGTGATCGTGAAAATCTGAACATGCGCGGCGCGGCGCTGCATGTAATGGGGGACATTCTGGGGTCGCTGGCGGCCATCATGGCTGCGATCATAATCATATATACCGGATGGATGCCCGCCGACCCGATCCTGTCGCTTTTGAGTGCGGGACTGATTTTACGCGGCGCCTGGAGCATCGTGCGCCGTTCCACCCATATTCTGCTGGAGGGCGCGCCGGAGGATTTCGATGGCGTGGCCGTTCACGACGAATTGTTAAAAACGCTGCCGGATATCAAGGACGTACACCATATCCATGCCTGGTCGCTGGGTGACGGCAATACGCTGCTGACCCTGCACGCAGCGGTGCAGCCCGGCACAGACCAATCCCTGTTGCTTGCCCATATCAAAGCCGTACTGGCGGAACGCTTTGGAATCCGTCACGCAACAGTGCAGATTGAGACCTGCGCCTGCCCGGACCGGTAATGCGGCATTTGTTTGGCCCCGTGAACTTCCCGGATGCAGAGCACCTTCGAATGCGCTAGAACTTCATCAACTTAACAATAAATCGAGGTGGGGGGAACATGTCCAAGCAGCCAAAATTCTCGCCAGCGGTGACACTGGAAACCCGGCATTACCGGGACGGGACCGGGCGCGGTGAATTGCTGATCCAGCAATGCGGCGCCCGCGCCCATCCGCCACTTTATGGGCGTGAGAATCCCGGCTTTCGCAAATCTGGTGAGGTTGGCCCCATCATTATGAGTAACGAGGCCCCGTGAGCGGAGAACAGGCTGCACCGCTGGAAGCAAGTTTCGAAAGTGGTGGAGAGATTTGCCGTGCATGGCATTTTCTTCCCCGCAACGGCAACATGGTGAAGTATAGCCGCATCCCCTGCGTTGTGATGGCGCATGGTTTTGGCGGCACGCGCGATGCGGGGCTGGCGCCTTATGCCCAGCGTTTTGCAGCAGAGGGGTTTCATGTCCTCGTTTTTGATTATCGCCATTTCGGCGCAAGCGATGGTGAACCACGGCAATTGATTTCGATAAAAAAGCAGTTGCAGGACTGGACCGCAGCGGCGGCATTCGCCCGCGAAATGCCGGGTGTCGATCCATCGCGTGTCGCAATCTGGGGCTCGTCTTTTTCCGGTGGTCATGTTGTCGAAACCGCTTATGCGGACCGCCGGGTAGCGGCGGTTATTTCGCAATGCCCCGCCCTGGACGGAATTTCGATCCTTGGAGCCTATCTGCGTTATGCCGGTATTCTGTCAGGTGTCCGGCTGCTGGCTGCGGGCATTGGCGACAAGATTCGGGAATTGTTAAAGCGGACGCCAATCATGCTGCCGATCATTGGTCCGCCGGGGAGCCGGGCAATTTTATCGAGCAGTGATTCCGAACCCGGATACAGGGGCATCGCGCCTGCTGACTGGCGCAACGAAACACCCGCGCGCATCGCGCTGAGTTTTCCGTTTTACCGGCCGGTAAAACACATCTATGGCCTCACCTGTCCACAGTTGCAGCAGTATTGCCTGCGCGATGTCATTGCTCCACCGCCCACGCTTGATCTGAACAGGCAGGCGCGCGGACGCAGAAATATTATCGTTAAAACCTATGATTGCGGACATTTCGACCTGTATCAGGGTGCATGGTTTGAAAATTCCGTCGCCGACCAGATCGCATTCCTGAAGGCTGTATTTTAGGAAAATATGTAATTATTTGATTTAAATCAAACTTCGGAAGAAGCGCCTGCACTAGCCTCCAGCCTTACATTCTGTAGACGGAGGATAAAGATCATGAGTGGTGGCGAGTTGTTGTTCGCGGGGTTAACAATAGTGGCGTTCGGCCTCTACAGCGCTGTCCTGCTGTGGCTGACATTTACCTATCACGATCAGCAAAAAATGCTGACAGGTGATTAAAGGCGCAGTTCCAATCCGGCGGCTATTTCTTCTCGGCCACTTCGACTGGGCCGCCGGCGGCTTTCCATTCACCAAAGCCGCCACGCATATGCGCCACGGGTTTTAGTCCCATTTCATGCGCCGCCCGTCCGGCCAGCGCCGAGCGCAACCCGCCTGCGCAAAAAATGATGAATTTCTTTCCTGACTGAAAGCGTTCCTTGGCGTAGGGGCTTTCCGGGTCAATCCAGAATTCCAGCATGCCGCGCGGTACATGCCAGGCCCCCGGAATGGCGCCGTCGCGCCACAGTTCGCGTATATCGCGAATATCGATCAATTCAACATTCGGATCGTCCTTTACCTTCATCACCTCGGCCACCGTCATGGTTTCGATAATGGTTTCGGCTTCTGCGCAAAGCTGTTGGACGCCTTTTGTGATCATTGCTGTCTCCATTCCACGTATTGAAAATTTCCTCTTCAAGGTTAGCACATATGGTATCAATTATCCAGATTATGCGCTAAACCCCGAGCATGACCCCTGCGCCCAACACTAATAAACCTGCACGCCAGCCGATTTCGAATAATCTCAAGGGCATATTGCTGATGCTTGTCTCGGGCGTCGCGGTTTCGTGCATGTCCGGGGTGATCCTGCATCTGGTCAAAACCCAGCACCCATTTGAGGTGGCGTTTTTCCGCAATGCGCTGGGCCTGATCATGCTGTTGCCATTGCTGATCGGCAAAGGTGGCCTGGCGCATTTGCGCACGGGACGGGCGGGGCCATTGGTCTGGCGGGGCCTGTTAAGCGCCGTTTCAATGATGTGCTATTTTTACGGCGTGGCGCTTGTGCCGCTGGCCGAGGTGACCGCGCTATCTTTCATGGGGCCGCTGTTCGCCACGGTGATCGCCATTGTTCTGCTGGGGGAACGTATCCGTCTGCGCCGCACGCTTGCGCTGATCATCGGGTTTTCCGGAGCCCTGATCATTCTGCGGCCGGGCTTTAATGTCATTGGCCTGGGGACGGTGCTGATCCTGGGATCGGCGGCGTCCTGGTCGGTCTCGATGATCATCATCAAGGTGCTGACCAAAACGGAATCGGCCCTGACGCAAAGCATCTATACGCTGGTGATGCTGACCCCGATTACGGCGCTTGCGGCGCTGCCCTATTGGCATATGCCGAACCTGGAAGAGTTTGGCTGGATGGTTCTGATGGCGGCGCTGGGAACCGGCGCGCAACTGGCCTTTACCGAGGCTTTCAAACTTGCGGATTTAACCGCCCTGCTGCCCATGGATTTCACGAAGCTGATCTGGTCGGCCATGGTGGGCTATCTGTTTTTTGCACAAACCCCGGATATCTGGGTATTTATTGGCGGCGCGGTGATTTTCGCCTCGACGACCTATATTACGTTGCGCGAAGCCCAGGTCAAAAACAGGGCCGCTGTGGAAACTGCCCCTGAAGCGCCCGTTTAATCGGGTTTCCTATCGTGCCGCTGTGAGCTTAAAATGACGAATATATTCGCCACATTGTGAGGGGAGCATGTCACGCATGCCTGATTTACTGGATTTTACCGGCAAAACAGTGGTCGTCACCGGCGGTTCCACCGGCATCGGAAATGGCATTGCCCGCGCGTTTCGCGAACATGGCGCGAAACTGATCATTACCGCCAGCCGCGAACGCAGCGCCTATGACAGTGACATGGACGGCATGGACTATCATCAGGTCGATATATCCGATGATGACGCCATGCGCGCCTTTGCGGCGCAGGTGCCCAGCCTGCATGTGCTGGTCAATAGCGTCGGGACAGTGGTCTACAAGCGCAAGGAATTTCAGATGCCGACCTTCCGCCATGTGGTGGATGTGAACCTGAACGGGGTCATGCATGCCTGTGTGCTGTTTCATGACAAGCTGCTGGCCACGAAGGGTAATATCGTCAATATCGCGTCTGTCGCCAGTTTCCGCCCCACCCGCGGCAACCCGGCCTATAGCGCCTCCAAGGGCGGGCTGGCCCTGCTGACCAAAAGTCTGGCCGATGCCTGGGGGCCGGAAGGCATTCGCGTCAACGGCCTGGCGCCCGGCTTTGTGGCCACCAAAATCACCGCCGTCAGCTATGATAATCCCGAGATTAACGAAGGCATTATCAGCACCACCCCGCTGCGCCGCTGGGGCACACCCGAAGAAATGGGCCAGGTGGCGCTGTTTCTGGCGTCGGACATGGCGTCCTTCATGACCGGACACACAATCCCGGTGGATGGGGGGCAGAGTCTCTAGTAATAATAACAAACAGGTTCAAAGAACCGCACAGGGAGAGAGAAACCATGCACAACAATATCGGAGGATTTCTTGCGAAACGGGCAAAACTTAGCCCGAAACTCGAAGCATTATACGATGTCGCGAACAATCTTCGGCTGAACTATACGGAGTTTGATGAGCGGGTTGACCGTGCCGCCAATATGATTGCAGCTCTTGGTCTGAAAAAAGGCGGCCGCGTTGCCCTGCTGATGATGAATAGCATCGAATTTGTGGAAAGTTTTCTGGCCTGCGCCAAACTGGGCCTGGTGGTCGTGCCGCTGAACTGGCGGCTGGTGCCGGACGAGCTGGAATTCATTCTCAAGGACAGCGGCAGCACTGTGCTGATATTCGGTGGCGAGTTCACCGCCAATGTGGATGAACTGCATGCGCGCGGCGCAAAAACCGATATCACACAGTGGATCTATGTGGGGCCGGATACGAATTGCCCGAAATATGCCCGAAACTATGATGCGCTGCGCATCGCCGCCCCCGCCACGCCGGTCAACATCACCAGCGGCGAAGACGATATGCTGTATATCATGTACACATCTGGCACCACTGGCCTGCCCAAGGGCGTTGTGCACACGCATAATACAAGCTTCTGGGCGATAGCGACGTTTTCCTCCACGGGGGATTTGCGGCTCAATGACCGCTTTATGCTTTCGTTGCCGATGTTTCATGTTGGCGCGCTCATGCCGTTGATGCTGTGCATTTACAATGGAATGTCTTGCATTATGTCGCGCTCGTTTGATCCATCCACTGCATGGAAACTGATCGAGAGCGAGAAAATAACCGTGGCGATACTGGTGCCCGCGATGCTGAATTTCATGTTGCAGGTCCCGGAAGCCGATACATGTGACGCGTCGAGCCTGCGCTTTCTCTTTTGCGGCGCAGCGCCGGTTCCTGATCATTTGGTGCTCTCTTATCACAAACGCAATACTCCGGTTGTGCAGGTGTATGGCCTCACCGAAACCTGTGGCCCGACAGCCCTGGTCAGCCTGGATGATTATATGGACAAGCTCGGCTCAACCGGCAAACCGTTCTTCCATACCGATGTGCGCATTATCGATATTGAAACAGGCCTGGATATGCCGGCGAACCAATCAGGTGAACTGATCACCCGCTCCAAGCACAATATGATCGAATATTGGAACCGCGAAAAAGCCACGGCGGAAACCTTGCGCGATGGCTGGCTGTATACCGGCGATGTCGCCCGCATGGACGCGGATGGCTACATTTATATTCTGGACCGCAGCAAGGACATGATCATATCGGGCGGCGAAAATGTCTATCCGGCCGAGATCGAGGGGGTATTGCTGACGCACCCGAAAATCCGCGAGGTGGCGGTGATCGGTCAGGCGTCCGCCAAATGGGGTGAATCGCCCCTGGCCGTGGTGGTGAAGGCCGATCCGTCGCTGACCGAAGCCGAAGTGCTGGGCTTTGCCAATGGCAAGCTGTCGCGCTTCAAGCTGCCGAAAGCCGCCGTTTTTATTGACGAAATTCCGCGAAATCCGTCCGGCAAGGTGCTAAAGCGCGTGCTACGTGAGCAATTTCCAGATGACGCGCCGGAATAGACGCATTAAAGCTATCCCCTATCAGCATTATATAATGGAGTGAAGACAATGGCGACCCATGCCGAAAAAATGCAGGAAAAATTCAACAAGGAAATTGGCGACAGCTTTATCGCCGGAAATGACAAGCAGACCGGGCTGAGCCAGTATCTGGGCATCCGGCTGGTCGAGTTCAGCCCGGGCAAGGTTGTGGCCGAACTGAAGGTCAAAGACGAACTGCTGACCCCGTTTGGGAATATGCATGGCGGCGTGATGTCGGCCTTTACCGATCATGTCCTGGGCTGCGTATGCTATCCGCATATGAGCAAGGGGCAGTGGGCGGCGACCACCGAGTTCAAGCTTAATCTGCTGGCGCCCGTGAGCAAGGGAACCGTGCGCGCAGTGGCGGAAATCATCAACATGACCCGCACCACGGCGGTCGTGCAGATCCGCATGGATAATGATGGGCGTCCCTGTGTTGCAGCCCAGGGCACCGTGCTGATCATGGATCCGCGTTAGCCTCTTTCGTGGAACCATTGCGTAAAATGTTCCCCGTCCCGGGCGGGGAATTGTCCTTTCTCGACTGGGGTGGCCCAGAGAGCGCGGTGCGCGTGGTGATGTCGAACGCCAATGGCTTTAACGCCTATACCTACCGGCAATTGCTGACGCCGCTGAGCGGCCGGTTACGCATTCAGGCCGTGGATGCGCGCGGTCATGGCTCTAGCACCGCAACCGCTAATCCGGAGGCGCCTTTGTCGTGGAATACATTCCGCGATGATCTGATCCGCTTTCTGGAAGCGGGCAGCAGCCCCAGCCTGCTGGTGGGGCATTCGCTGGGGGCGACCACAAGCCTGCTGCTGGCGGAGGCGCGCCCCGATCTGGTGCGTGGCGTGCTGGCGGTGGAGCCGGTTATCCAGCCTTATCTGCGCGCCTGGGGCATGCGCGTTAAACGCTGGCTTCATCTGCCGCATCCGGCCAATGGCCTGGTTGAGGGCGCGCAAAAACGCCGCGCCGTGTTTTCGGATCGTGAGGCGGTTTTCAAATCCTATAAAGGGCGCGGCGCGTTCCGTTCCTGGCCTGACGAAATCATCCGCGATTATATCACCGGCGGTGTCCGGGACCGTGACGATGGCCAGGTCGAACTGGCCTGCGCGCCCGCCTGGGAGGCGCATGTGTTTCGTTCCAGCGGTACTTATATCTGGGACCGGCTGGCGCGCATCAAACCGCCGATTACGATAATTCACGGTAATGTGTTTTCAACCTGCTCACTGCCCGTAACGCAGCGCATGGCGCGCCTGCATCCGTCGGCGAAAATCACACTGGTAGACGGCGCCAGCCATTTCCTGCCGATGGAATTTCCTGAAATTGTGCGCGAAAATATTCTGCGCATGAGTGGGATTGTTTAGTTTTATCGCGCCCGTAATGACGGTGCGGGGGCTAATACGCATATTCTTCATAGGCCGGAAGCACGCTGCCTTTCCAGGAGCCGTGATAGCGGTCCAGCATGATTTCGGCGGGACAGCGGCCCGTTGCGGCTGTTTCAAGCAACACATCGAGATAATGTCGCTCATCCAGACCGGTGCTGCCGATACGCGCGCGGGCCTTCAGGCCGGCGGAGGAAATTTTCAGCACTTCCTGGGCCACATCCTGCAACGTCCCGCCGCGAAAGGGCGTGTGCAGCGCCTGTTTCGGCACACCGTCGCGCAGGGCCTGGCGTTCCTGCGTGGTCCAGTCTTTCACGAGATCCCATGCCGCATCCAGCGCGCCCTGATCATATAGCAGGCCAACCCACAATGCGGGCAATGCGCACAGTGAACGCCACGGGCCGCCATCGGCGCCGCGCATCTCCAGAAATTTTTTCATCCGCACTTCGGGGAACAGTGTCGTCAGATGATCGGCCCAATCACCCATTGTGGGTTTTTCACCTGGCAAGGCGGGCAGTTTTCCGGCAAGAAAATCGCGAAAAGATTGCCCCGACGCATCAATATATTTGCCCTTGCGATAGACAAAATACATCGGCACATCCAGCGCATATTGCACATAGCGTTCAAATCCGAAGCCTGCATCAAACACAAAGGGCACCATGCCCGCGCGATCCGGATCGGTGTCGGTCCACACATGGCTGCGGAAGCTGAGATAGCCGTTGGGTTTTCCTTCCGTAAACGGAGAATTTGCGAACAGCGCGGTGGCAAGCGGTTGCAGCGCCAGCGAGACGCGGAACTTTTTTATCATGTCCGCTTCGGAGGAATAGTCCAGGTTCACCTGCACCGTACACGAACGGTACATCATATCGACGCCGTGATCGCCGCGCTTTGGCATGTAGTTGGTCATAATGCCATAGCGCCCCTTGGGCATCACTGGAATTTCGGAACGCTTCCAGTCGGGTGTAAAGCCCAGCCCCAGAAAGCCGATACCAAGTTCCGTGGCCACTTCGCGCACCTGTTTGAGATGGGTATTCACCTCGCCACAGGTCTGATGCAGATTTTCCAGTGGCGCGCCGGAAAGTTCAAACTGCCCGCCCGGCTCCAGGCTGATGGCGCCGCCATCCATGCTCAGGGCAATGACATTGCCGCCTTCCATCACCGGCTGCCAGCCAAACCGCTGCATGCCTTCCAGAAGGGCGCGCACCCCCGCCGGACCTTCATAGGGCAGGGTGCTGTGATCCGACAGACGAAAGCCGAATTTTTCATGTTCGGTGCCGATACGCCACTGATCCTTGGGTTTATTGCCGGAAGCCAGGTAGTCGGCAAGGTCTGCTTCGTTTTCGATTTGGCCGCTGGCTGATTGTGGTCCCGACATGCTCTTCCTCCGCAGCACACTATTTTATTGTTTATTGGGTGTAGTCTACACTGGCTGATGCGCCAGTGCTACCGGGCCGTGATCCCAGTCGCCGTGTACGGATTGCCACAGGGTAAGGGCTGCAATCGCCGCCGTATCGGCGCGCAGGATACGCGGCCCCAGCGAAACCGCAAGGCTTTGCGGCATGGCGTGAAGGCGCGCGCGTTCCGCAGGGCTGAAGCCGCCTTCCGGGCCGGTCAGCACCGCCCAGGGCGTATCAGGCGTGGCGGCCTGTAAACGGGACAGCGCGCTGCTTCCGGCGCCTGATTCATCGCAAAATAAAATTTGCCGGCCGGCCGGCCAATTGTCCAGCACAGCATGCAGTTTTTCCGGCGCCTGCAGTTTCGGGATGCTGACCAGCCCGCACTGTTCCGCCGCCTCGATGGTGATGGCGGCAAGACGATCCATATTCACACGCGGCGCGTTTGTATATTCGGTGATCACCGGATGAATTTCACGCACGCCAAGCTCGGCTGCTTTTTCGGAAATGATTTCCAGCCGTGTCCGTTTGATGGGGGCGCATAGCAGCCACACATCCGGCACGCTGCTTTGCGGCTGAATCTGTTCGCGCAGTTCGACCATGCCCGCCTGTTTGCCCAGATCAAGTATGCGGCCGCGCCATTCGCCATCGCGGCCATTGAACAGGCCAAGCGTGTCGTCGCGAGAGCGGCGCATGACATTGCGCAGATAATGCGCCTGTTCGCGGGTCAGCGCGACCTCGGCCCCGTGGGCAAGGTCCGTGTCGATATACAGGCGGATATGTTCGCGCGTGTTGGCCATAGGAACGGTCTTCATACTTATGCTAATTCTGTTACATGACAGAGCTTATGGGCAAAGATCAAGCAGGCGCAATTCTGGATGCGCCGGGTAATTGGGTGGACCGGCATGCGCCGGCCATTGCGCGCCCCTATTTGCGGCTGGCGCGGCTGGACCGGCCTATCGGGACATGGCTGCTGCTGTGGCCCTGCTGGTGGGCGATTGCGCTGGCGTCTGGCGGTATATGGCTGATGCTGGTGTTTGCGCTGGGCGCGGTTGTTATGCGCGGCGCGGGATGCACCTTCAATGACATCGTGGATCGCGATCTGGATGCGCGGGTGGCGCGCACCGCCAACCGTCCGTTACCCAGCGGCGCGGTCAGTGTGCCTGCCGCATGGATATTTCTGATCGCGCAATGTGGCGTTGGGTTGACGATTTTACTGTCGCTGAATGATTTCGCCATTGCGGTTGGGGTGGCGTCGCTGTTTCCGGTGGCGGTTTATCCTTTTATGAAGCGGACCACCTATTGGCCGCAATTGTTTCTGGGCATTGCATTCAATTGGGGCGCGTTACTGGGCTGGGCCGCAGTTACTGGCGAGTTGGCGCCGCCTGCCATCTGGCTGTATCTGGGCGGCATATTCTGGACCCTTGGTTATGACACCATTTACGCCCATCAGGACGCCGGAGACGACGCGCTGATTGGCGTCAAATCCACGGCGCTGAAATTTGGCGCGCGCAGCAAACCCGCCATTGCCGGGTTTTACGCGGCGGCCCTTGCAATGTTCGCCCTGGCCGGATGGAGCGCAGGGACGGGCTGGGGCTTCTGGCCAATACTGGGTCTTGCAGGCCTGCATCTGGCCTGGCAGGTGATCGCCCTGCAAAGTGATAATCCGGCCAACTGCCTGCGCCTGTTCCGCAGTAACCGCGATTTCGGCGCGATCCTGTTCGTGGCGATAGTGGCGGGTCTGATTTAGACAAACTGCCGTAAAAATGTGCTATAAAGGAGCATGATACAGCCTTCGGATTATCTTACTGCGGAAGAAATTTCGCGCCTGCGCGCCAGATCGCAATGGCGTTCGGTGTGGATGATTGTGCATGTGTGGGGCGTGGTGTTTGGGGCGATGGCGCTGTTTGCCCTATGGCCTAATCCGGTTACGTTTGTTCTGGCGGTGATGCTGATCGGCGCGCGCCAGTTGGGCATGGCGATTTTGGTGCATGATGCGGCGCATGGGGCGCTGTTTCAGGATCGCGTATGGAATGACCGGATCAGCAACTGGTTGCTGGGCTATCCGGTGCTGACGGAAACCAAAGCGTACCGCGCCTATCATCTGGAGCATCACAAATATGTGCAGCAGCCGAATGATCCCGACATTGGCCTGTCGGCGCCGTTTCCGATCACCAAATCCAGTTTCCGCCGCAAGCTATGGCGCGACATAACCGGCCGCACGGGCTTCAAACAGCGCCGGGCGCAAATTCGCGCCGCCATTGGCGCACCGGATATGCCGCTGACGGCGCGCATTGCCCTGTTCCGCCGCAGGATGGGCGGTATGCTGATGACCAATCTGGCGCTGCTGGGGGGCTTGAGCGCGATTGGATACTGGTATCTGTATCCGCTGCTGTGGGTGTTGCCGCTGCTGAGCTGGTATCAGGTGATCACGCGCATTCGCAATATCGCCGAACATGCCATGGTTCCCGACAATGACGATGATTTCCGCAGCGCGCGCACCACGCACGCCAACTGGCTGCTGCGTGTTTTTCTGGCCCCCTATTTCGTCAATTATCATCTGGAGCATCATCTGATGATGTTTGTGCCATGTTACCGGTTGCCCGATGTGCGGAAAATATTTTTGGCGAAAGGCCATGGCGCGCGGATGGAATATAAACCCGGTTACCGGTCCGTCATGGCATTGGCGCTTTCGAAGCCGGAAGCCGCCTGATGGAAACTGTTTTGGGCGATCCGGCGCAATTCATCCGCGATCATACGGTTCTGACCCAAACGCCGCTGGTTCCGGAAATCAGCCTTTATGTCGCCAGTGAAATGCTGCCGATCTGGCAGATGACCGAAGACGAGATGCAGAAAGTGGGCCTGCCGCCGCCGTTCTGGGCGTTTGCCTGGGCGGGCGGACAGGCGCTGGCGCGCTATGTGCTGGATAATCCCGGACTGGTGGCGGGCAAGCGGGTGCTGGATTTTGGCGCGGGTTCGGGGCTGGCGGGCATTGCCGCAATGCTGGCGGGCGCGGCGCATGTCAGTGCAGCCGAAATCGATCCCATCGCGTTGATCGCCCTTGATCTGAATGCGCGCGCCAATGCCGTTTCCATTACCTGTCTTGAAGGCGATATTGTCGGTCAGATTTCAAGGGCATGGGACGTGGTGCTGGCCGCCGATGTTTGTTATGAGGGGCCTGCCTCAAAACGCATCGTGGCGTGGCTGGATGATCTGGCGCGCACCGGCGTGCTGGTTTTGATGGGTGATCCGGGGCGCACATATTTTCCCAAATCGGGACATGAGAAACTGATCAGCTATGCGGTTAAAACCACGACCGAACTGGAAGATACCGACCTGCGCAATACCAGTGTCTGGCGTGTGACAGGATGAGGGCGCAGCATGGCCTATAGCTCATTGCGGGATTTTATCACCCGGCTGGAGAAGGACGGCAGATTGCTGCGGGTGCGTGAGCCGGTTTCCACCATGCTGGAAATGACGGAAATTCAGACCCGGTTATTGGCGACCGGCGGCCCGGCGGTGATTTTCGAAAAGCCGGTGATGGCTGATGGCGCCATCAGTCCGATCCCCGTGCTGGTGAACCTGTTCGGCACGGTGGAGCGCGTCGCCATGGCCGTCACTATGGGCAATGTGGAACGCCGCACCGGCCATGATCTGCGCGAGGTGGGCGAGACTTTGGCGTTCCTGCGCCAGCCGCAACCCCCAGACGGATGGCGTGAGGCGGTGGGCATGGCCCCCTTGCTGCGCACCGTTATGAATATGCGCCCAAAGACCGTGCGCAACGCGCCGGTGCAGGAAGTGGTGCTGACCGGCGATCAGATTGATCTTTCGCTGCTGCCCATTCAGACCTGCTGGCCCAATGAGCCTGCGCCGCTGATCACCTGGCCATTGGTTGTCACAAAAGGCCCCGGCGACAGTGCGGAAGACGGCTATAATCTTGGCATTTACCGGATGCAGGTGCTGGGGCGCGACCGCACCTTGATGCGCTGGCTGCGGCACAGGGGCGGGGCGCAGCATCATGCGCGCTGGGGTGTGGCAAAGCCCGAACCCTTGCCAGCTGCGGTGGTGATCGGGGCCGATCCCGGCACGATTCTGGCGGCGGTGACGCCGGTGCCGGACACGCTCAGTGAATATCAGTTCGCCGGTCTGCTGCGCGGCGAGCGGGTGGAACTGGTGGATTGCAAAACCGTGCCGCTGAAAGTGCCAGCACAAGCCGAGATCGTGCTGGAAGGGCATGTGTCGCTGAGCGATTATGGCGATGAAGGGCCGTATGGCGATCACACCGGCTACTATAATTCGGTCGAACAGTTTCCGGTGTTCACGATCAGCGCCATCACCATGCGGGCCAATCCGATCTATCTGTCCACTTTCACGGGCCGCCCGCCGGATGAACCCAGCATATTGGGCGAAGCGCTGAACGAAGTATTTGTGCCGCTGTTGCAGCAGCAATTTCCCGAGATCATGGATTTCTGGCTGCCGCCGGAAGGCTGTTCCTATCGCATCGCCGTGGTGTCGATCCGCAAGGCCTATCCCGGCCACGCCAAGCGGGTGATGATGGGTGTGTGGTCCTATCTGCGCCAGTTCATGTACACCAAATGGGTGATCGTGGTGGATGAGGACATTAATATCCGCGACTGGAAGGATGTGATGTGGGCCATTTCCACCCGCATGGACCCGGTGCGCGACATCACGCAAATGCAGAACACGCCCATCGATTATCTGGATTTCGCCAGCCCCCAAAGCGGCCTTGGCGGCAAAATCGGTCTCGACGCTACCAATAAATGGCCCCCGGAAACCACGCGCGAATGGGGCGCGCAAATCCGCATGACCGATGAGGTCATCGAAACTGTCACCGAAAAATGGCCGCAATTGGGTCTGCCGGGGCCGGGCAAACCGATCTGGAAATAAATCCCATAACCAGCTAGCCTGTCCCGGCGATAACAAAACCAAACGAATCCAATGGGAGGGGTAGGCATATGGAACAGATGGAACAGGTTGCAACGCAAATGGCGCAAACAATGGCGCAGATGAGTAACGGGATTATCCCGGTTTCGACCCTGTATATTGGTCTTAATGGGTTGATCATGCTGATTTTGGCAATTCTGGTTGTGCGCGCGCGCGTACAAACGGGTGTCGAAGTGGGCGATGGCGGCAGGGAAGAATTGATCAAGGCGACCCGCGCCCATGGCAACAATGTGGAATATGTCCCTATTGGTTTGCTGTTGCTGATTGCTGTGGAAATTGCCAGCGCGCCGGTATGGCTGGTGCATGCGCTGGGGGCCGGATTGACCATTTCGCGTCTCGCCCACGGGATTGGCATGCATTCATCGACGGGACGTTCTGCGGGACGCGCGGTTGGCGCCTCGCTCGGTTGGCTGGTCCAGCTTGTGGGAAGCGCCGCCTGCATCTATTACGGGATGAATTAATCCCCATATAATGGATATTCAAACGGGTCGGTTGGCCCGTTTGGCTTTTCTTACCAAGGAGTCTACATGTCGGCTGATATTGCGAGCGCCCAGAAATATGATGAAGCCGCCCTGCGCAATCTGGCTGATGACGTTATCGCGCGGGTCCGCAAGGCAGGCGCTGACGGTGCTGATGTACTGATGGTTGCAGGCGCGTCCCTGTCTGCATCCTGCCGGATGGGCGAGGTGGAGGAGGTGGAGCGTTCCGATGGGCAGGAGTTTGGCCTGCGCGCCTTTATCGGCAAGCGGCAGGCCATTGTGTCGTCCAGTGATTTCAGTAAAAACGCGCTGGATCAACTGATCACCCGTGTTGTCGCCATGGCCAGGCTTGCGCCTGAGGATGAATATTGTGGCCTGGCGGACCGCGATCTGCTGGCGAAAACTTTTCCGGATCTGGATATTTTCGATCCGACCGAACTGGACATGCCAACCCTGATTGAAGCCGCCAAACGGGCCGAAGGCACGGCGCGCGCGGTGCCGGGTATCACCAATTCCGAAGGCTCCGGCGCCAGCAGCAGCCACAGCCGGGTGGTGCTGGCAACCAGCGAAGGATTTTCGGGCAGTTATGCGACCTCCTCGTTTGGCCTGTCCTGTTCGGTGCTGGCGGGTGAAGGCACGGCAATGGAGCGCGATTACGAATATTCTTCCGTGCGCCATTATGGCGATCTGACTTCGCCGGAAGAAATCGGCACGGTGGCGGCGCAGCGCACCCTCAGCCGCCTTAATCCGCGCAAGGTGAAAACCCGGCAGGTTCCCGTCATCTATGCGCCGCGCGTGTCCAACAGTCTTTTGGGACATTTGGCAGGCGCCATATCGGGGGTGGCCGTGGCGCGTGGCACAAGTTTTCTGAAGGACCGGCTGGGCAAGGCTGTCTTTTCCAAAGGCATTAATATTTTTGATGATCCCCATCGCCAACGTGGTTTGCGCTCCAAGCCGTATGACGGAGAAGGCGTTGCGAACGGACGCCGGGCCATCATAGAAGACGGCGTCCTGAACGGTTGGCTTCTGGATACCGCGTCGGCGCGTCAATTGGGATTGCGCAGTACTGGCAACGCCGCGCGTGGCAGCGGATCCGCCCCTTCGCCCGCCACCAGTAATTTTTACATGGAGGCAGGCAAAACCCCGACTGTGGACATTATCTCTTCCCTGAAGAATGGCCTGTTTATTACGGAATTGATCGGCATGGGGGTGAACCCGGTCACGGGTGATTACAGCCGGGGGGCAACCGGTTTCTGGATTGAAAATGGCCAGTTCGCCTATCCTGTCAGCGAGATCACGGTTGCCGGAAATCTGCTGGAAATGTTCCTGCATGTAACGCCAGGCGACCTTCTGGAGTTCCGCTATGGCATGGATGCGCCGGCCCTCATGGTCGAAGGGATGACGATCGCAGGTGAATGACGGTAACAGCGCAAGACATCACCGCTTTGCAGTAAGCGCGGCACGCGAAGCAGGCGCACTGGCCATGACCTATTTCGGTGCGGATTACGCCAAATGGGACAAGGGAAAAAACAACCCGGTAACCGATGCTGATGTGGCGGTTGACCAATTATTGCGCCAGCGCATGCAGGCGTTTGCACCTGACTATGGATGGCTGTCGGAAGAAACGGTTGATGACAAAAGCCGCCACACCGCGCGGCGTGTCTGGGTGGTGGATCCCATTGACGGCACCCGCGCCTTTATCCGGGGCCAGCCGCATTTCGCCGTCAGCATCGCCCTGCTGGAAGATGACAGGCCCATTTCCGCCGTGATATTTAATCCGGCGACGGATGAATTATTTGAAGCGTCCGGCATGGGGCCAACCCTGTTGAACGGTTCAAAGGTCCAGGTCAGCGCCAAGGGCGAATTACAGGATGCGCGCATGCTGGCGGCGCAGGGACTGTTTCAGCATAAACGCTGGACCAATCCGTGGCCGGCCATGCATGTGGAATCGCGCAATTCCATTGCCTATCAGGTGGCGTTGACCGCATCGGGGCATTTCGATGGCTGCATGAATTTGTGGGGGGCCTATGATTGGGATCTGGCGGCGGCCGATCTGATTTTACGCGCGGCGGGCGGGCATATTACCGACCACACCGGGGCGGCCCTGCGCTTCAACCGGGAACCCCCGCGCCATCCAAGCATTGTCGCCGCCAATCCTGCGCTGCATGGTCTTTTGCTGGGGCGGATGGAAGCATGAGGATGGACCGGCGCAGATCGGGATCAGGCATGCGTTTGCCAGTGCTGCTGACGCAGTTTCTGGGCTGGCTGATTTTGCGGCCCCGCGCGGCGAAACTGTCTATTTCCATTGTTTTTGACGCGATCCCCGTCATTGCCCTCAGTCTGACCGGGATGGCGGGCTATCAGGTGCTGTGCCGTTGTGCGCCTGGCGAAATAACCCTGTATTCTATTGCGGCACTGATCAGCGCCACATGCATTGGGATGTTCGTGCTGACCGGATTGTACCGGCCCATGCTGCGCTATCGCGATACGCTGATTATCTTTCCTGTGCTTGGCGCCAGCGGGGCTGCGGCGGGCATCATTGCGCTGGGTGTTGCCGCCTTTGCGCCCGCGCCGGATATTGTGCCGATGATTGGCCTGTTGTGGCTGGGTCTGGTGGCGCTGATGCTGGCCTGGCGGCTGATCGGCGGCGCACTGTTGAATATTGCGGTGCGCGATAACCGGCCCGATGTGACGCAGGTTGCGATTTATGGCGCAGGGCGCGCGGGCGTGGCACTGGCCGAGGCGATGGAAAAAGACGACACGCATAATGTCGTCTGTTTTGTGGATGATAATACCCAGTTGCATGGCCGCACCCTGCATGGGGTAAAGGTGCGCCACGCCGATGCCTTGCGCAATCTTGCCGGACGCGGGCAGCTTGATCTGGTCGTGCTGGCGCTGCCGTCGGTTAGCCCTGCCCGGCGCGCAGCGATTATAAATCAATTGGCCGAGCTGGAGGTGAAGGTTGAAACCGCGCCGACGCTGGAAGAAATTATTTCCGGCTGGCGCCGCGTCAGCGATATTCGCGCGGTCAGCCCGGAGGAACTGCTTTCGCGTGAGCCGGTTGCGCCTGATCTGGCGCTGCTGGCGCGTGAGCTCAGCGGCAAATCCGTGCTGGTAACAGGAGGGGGCGGATCGATTGGCGCGGCGCTGTGCCGTGCGATTATTGCCCATGCGCCTTCAAGGCTGATTATTTTTGAGATGTCGGAATTTGCGCTTTATACTATTGAACGTGAACTGCGTGAATATATTGATGCGCGCGGCGGGCGCACCCGGTTGATCTGCCTGCTGGGATCGGTGCTGGACAAGGCGGCGGTCAACCGCGCCATGGCGGCGCATACCCCGGATATTGTCTATCACGCCGCCGCCTACAAGCATGTGCCGCTGGTGGAAATGAATCCGATTGCGGGTGCGGACAATAATATTTTTGGCACGCTGAATGTGGCGCAGGCGGCACTTCAACAGGGCGTGCATAAATTCGTGCTGATCTCTACCGACAAGGCGGTGCGCCCCACCAATGTCATGGGGGCGGCAAAACGGGTTGCGGAAAAACTGGTGCAGGCGCTGGGCCAAAGCGGCGGCAAGACATCTTTCGCTCTGGTGCGGTTTGGCAATGTGCTGGATTCTGCGGGTTCCGTCGTGCCGTTGTTTCGCGAGCAAATTCGGGGTGGCGGCCCGGTGACCGTGACCGATCCGGCCATGGTGCGCTATTTCATGACCATACCAGAGGCCGCCGATCTGGTTATTCAGGCGGGCGCGATGGCGAAGGGCGATGGCGATCTGTTTCATCTGGATATGGGCGACCCGGTGAATGTGGCGGATCTGGCGCGCAAACTTATTCACCTGTCAGGGTTTTCGGTGCGCGAGCCGGGCATTGGTGGCGGTGGCGATATTGAAATCCGGTTTATCGGTCTGCGTCCGGGTGAAAAACTTTTTGAAGAATTACTGGTGGATGGAACCAGTACGCCCACAGAACATCCGCGAATCTTTCGCGCCGACGCGGGGATACAGCACTGGAGCATGCTGGAACCCTATCTGGCGCAGCTTGTTCAGATCGTGGCGGCACAGGATGTTGAGGGCCTGAAAGGCGTGCTGCGCCAGCTTGTCGAATCCTATGGCGCGGTGCGCGCAAGCGCAGGAAATATAAGTATGATTGGCGAATGAATTCCGTCAGCGAATTATTTTCCGGCGCGGATATGACGCTTGCGGCGGTGCTTAGCCATCTGGTTTTTGTGCTGGGTATTTTTATCCTGTCGGCAATGCTGACCTGGGCCATGATCCGTTTTAATATTTCCGATGTCCCCAATGACCGCTCATCGCATGTGCGTCCCACGCCAAAGAGTGGCGGCGTCGCCATCGCGGCGGCGTTTTTTGCGGGGCTTGCGGGGCTTTATATGCTCAGTGGCACGGCGCGCCTGCCGGGTGCGCAATTCGTCATGTTTCTGGCCACTTCCGGGATAATGTTTGCAGCGGCGCTGATCGATGATCTGGTTGGGCTACGGGCGCTGGTGAAATTTTCCATGCAGTTTATCTGTGCGCTGCTGTTCAGCCTGTTTGTGGCGCATATTGATGCGCTGGCGTTTCCCATGATCGGCAATGTTGCGTTTGGCGTGTTTGGGCATGTGATAACCGTGCTGTGGATTATATTTTTCATGAATGCGTTTAATTTCATGGATGGCATTAATGGGCTTGCGGGTGGCGGCGCATTGATCGCCTCTGTTTTTCTGGCGGGCATTGCATTTTTTTCCGGTGCGCATTTTGTGTATCTGACCGCACTGTGCCTGTTTGGCGCGGTGCTGGGATTTTTTGTGTTCAATTTTCCCAATGGGCGCATCTTTATGGGGGATACGGGAAGCCAGATTACGGGCTTTGTAATGTCCGGCCTGGCGGTGATCGCGGCGCGCGCCGATATTGGGCAGGTGTCGATCATGGTCGTCCCGGCGCTGTTCGCCTGTTTCCTGTTCGATGTGCTGGTGACGCTGTGTTACCGCTTTGCGCGCGGGCAAAATCTTGGGCAGGCGCATCGCGAACACCTGTATCAGATCAGCAACCGCCTGGGCTTTTCACACAAACGGGTAAGCCTGATTTATTTTGGATTGTTCATCATGAACGGGATATTTGGCGCGCTTATTCAGAATGCGGAACCAGCGGCGCGGTTGCCGTTATTGCTGGGCGGGATATTGCTGCATGCGCCGCTGGCGATCATGGTCTATGGCGCGGGCCTGCGCAGCGGCGTTGCCGATCTAACCGGCCCAGTCAAAATCAAGGCCCAGATCAAGACACGCACTTGAATGCGTCAGTGCGCCCACTGAAATCAGATCAACGCCCGTGGCGGCGATACCTGCGACCGTATCCAGATTAACATTGCCCGACGCTTCCAGTATCGCGCGTTCCGCCGTGATGCGCACCGCCTCAACCAGCATGTCATTGGACATATTATCCAGCAGGATGATGTCCGGCTTTTCCAGCAGCGCTTCTTCAAGCTGCGCCAGCGTGTCCACTTCCACCTCTATCTTCACCATATGACCGGCATGGGCGCGCGCGCGGGCAATGGCGGCGCGCACACTGCCGGCCACGCCCACATGATTGTCCTTGATCAGCACGGCGTCATCCAGCCCGAAGCGATGATTGGCCCCGCCGCCCGCCCGCACCGCATATTTTTGCAGCGCGCGCATGCCGGGGATGGTTTTGCGGGTGCAGCAGATGCGGGCCTTATGCCCCTGCACTGCCGCCACCATGCGCGCCGTGGCGGTGGCGACGCCCGAGAGATGCCCCAGAAAATTAAGTGCGGTGCGTTCCGCCGTCAGCGCCGCGCGCGCCGGACCCTGGATAATTGCGATCACGTCCCCAGGCGCAAGCACATCGCCATCGGCGCGGAATTTTTCCACCTGAAGGCGGGCATCCACCAGTTTGAAAACCGCTTCGGCAATGCCGATCCCGGCCAGCCGTCCGGCCTGACGCGCGCGCAGGGTGACGCGCACGGTGGCGGCTTCCGGAATGATGCTGTCCGACGTAATATCGCCTGCGCGCCCCAGATCCTCGGCCAGCGCTATATGCACCAGCGGCATGTACAGCAGGGGCGGGAGGGGAATCAGATCATGGCTGCTCATGCGCGTGCACGGGCTTTTTGTTTTTGCGCGCCCATACTGGATGGATAGAAGAACGAGCGGCTTTGTTGCGCCGGGTCGGTCACTGGATAATCCTCGCGGTAATGACCGCCCCGGCTTTCATGGCGTTGCAGGGCCGCCTCGCAGATCAGCCGCGCCGCAATCAACATATTTGTTATGCGGGCGGAACGCTGTCCGGCCTCAACCGCCAGATCATCCAGTTCCGTGAGCGCCCTGTGCAGGCCGTTTTCATCGCGCACCACACCCGCATACCGTGACATGATTTCACGCAGGCGCTGCACCAGCGGGGCCAGTTCGGGCGCATCATAAGACTGAAATTGCGGCGTTACGGATTCAGCGTTTATATTTTGCGTGCTGGCTTTAACGCACAGCGCCGCAATGTCGAGGGCCGCGCGCGCGCCGAACACCAGGCCTTCCAGCAGCGAATTGCTGGCCAGCCGGTTGGCGCCATGCAGGCCCGTTGCCGCCACTTCGCCGCAGGCCCAAAGGCCGGGCAGGCTGGTGCGGCCATTACAGTCGGTGGCGATGCCGCCCATATGATAATGCGCCGCAGGGGCAACCGGTATTAAATCCGTGGACGGATTAATTCCGGCGGCTTTCGCCAGCGCAAATACGGTCGGAAAACGATCACGGAAATTTTCACCAATCGCGGTACGGCAGTCCAGATAGGGTGTGTGGCCATCGCGCAATTGCCGGCTGATGGCGCGCGCCACGATATCGCGGGGGGCCAGTTCCGCCGCCGCATGTTCGCGCAGCATGAAACGTTCGCCCAGTTCATTGACCAGCACCGCGCCTTCGCCGCGCAGCGCCTCGGTCGCAAGCGGTGCGGGCGACAGGCCAATATTCATGGCGGTCGGGTGGAATTGCACAAATTCCAGATCGGAAAGCTTTGCTCCTGCATTCGCCGCCATCGCCAGCCCCGCGCCGGTGCATCCCGGCGGGTTGGTCGTCACCGCATACAGCCCGCCAATACCGCCGGTCGCCAGCACCACCGCCGCAGCGCGCAAGCAAACGGGATGCGCATCCGCCCGACCGGTCGCGCGGGCGATGACGCCGCAGACGCGGCCCTGGCTCAGCAACAACTCCTCGGCGGCGAAATTTTCCGCAACTGTAATACTGGGGCATGCGCGCACGGCTGTGATCAGCGCGTCCATCAGGCCCGCACCAGTGCCATCGCCGCCAATATGCAGAATGCGATTGACCGAATGCGCCGCCTCGCGCCCCAATGCCAGTTCGCCGCCGGGTGTGCGGTCAAACCGCGCGCCCATGGCGATCAGTTCCTCAATGCATCTGGGGGCTTCACGGGTGGCCAGCGCGACAATTGCCGCATCGGCAATGCCTGCGGCCGCAACAAGCGTATCCGACGCATGCTGTTGCGGGCTGTCACCCGGCGCCATGGCGGCGGAAATTCCGCCCTGCGCCCAACCTGTGGCGGCGCCCGAACCCAGCGGCGCATTGAGCAGCAGAATAACCGGGTGCGGCGCAAGTTTCAGCGCCGCTGTTAAACCCGCAACGCCGCCGCCTACAATGATCGCATCGGCGTTATGTGTGGCTAATTCATCGCGCTGCATGGTCTTGCCTGTTTACGCGGAAATCAGTTCGCGTGGACCGCCCACAATTTCAGCCTTGCGCAGATTGCCGGGGCCGCCCTGCCATTGCGCCGATCCAGCCGCAGGCGCGCCAAGCGCCAGCATGCGTTCGACGGCCTGGCGTGCGCGCGGCGCAATGGCCGGATCAATCTCGACCACATGCTGCATTTCACGCAAGGCGCGCAGAATATTCGGCAGCGAGATTTTCTTCATATAGGGGCACAGATTGCAGGGCCGGATGAATTCGACATTCGGCAGTTCGGCGGCGACATTATCGCTCATCGAACATTCGGTGATCATCACCACCCTGGGCGGCTGCACACGGTGCACATAACCGATCATCCCGGCGGTAGAACCGGCATAGTCCGCCTCGTCCAGTACATCGGGCGGGCATTCGGGATGCGCCAGCACGATGATACCCGGATTGGCGTCGCGATACTCGCGGATTTCCTTTGCGCTGAACCGTTCATGCACGATGCAGCGGCCATTCCAGGTCAGGATTTTGACATTGGTCTGACGGGCGACATTCTGCGCCAGATATTGATCCGGCAAAAACAGCACACGGTCCGTACCCAGGGATTCAACCACCTGCAACGCATTGGACGACGTGCAGCAAATATCGGTTTCGGCTTTCACATCGGCGCTGGTGTTGACATAGGTCACCACCGGCACGCCTGGAAACGCCTGTTTCAGAAGGCGCACATCCGCGCCGGTAATGGATTCAGACAGCGAACATCCCGCCGACATATCGGGGATCAGAACCACTTTATCGGGGTTCAGCAATTTCGCCGTTTCGGCCATGAAATGCACGCCGCATTGCACGATGATATCGGCGTCCGCCTTGGCCGCTTCGCGCGCCAGCGCCAGACTGTCGCCGGCAATATCCGCAACGCCGTGATAAATTTCCGGGGTCATGTAATTATGCGCCAGAACGATGGCGTTCATCTCGACCTTCAGTTCATTGATGGCGTGGATATAGGGGGCGAAAAACGGCCACTCGATTTCCGGGATGACCTTGCGCACCCGGTCATAGATGGGGGCCGTGGCGCGGGCCACCGCCGGAGTATATTCGAGCCCGTCCCGGGCCAGTTCAGCGGCGCTGTTCATTGTTGTTCTCCTGCGCTTCCCTGCATTTCCATCTGCCTTTTATTTTTTATACTCATTTAGAGCATAAATAAGGCTTAAAAAATAACCGGATCCTCTGCCGGTCTTCAATATGCTATATGTGAGCATTTAGGTGAGTCAACAACTAATATCTTTCAAGCGCCAATAGACAATAACCCCCAACGGGATAACAGGGCAATAACCCTGCGGGCAGATGTGGGCTTGCTTTTATCTGTAACCGGACTATATTTACTACAAATGTGGTAAGCATGCCGGAATCCCGTAAATGTCTGAAAGCACCTCCATCAGGATCAATCAGGAACTGTACGCGCAAGCCAAACAGGATGCGCGCACAGAGCATCGCACAATTTCCGGGCAAATCGAATTTTGGGCGCGGGTCGGCCGGGCGGCGCTGGATAATCCTGATCTGCCGGTAACCTTCATAGCCGATGCCCTGGCATCGCTAGCGGAAACCCGCAGCCAAGCCGAACCCTTCACGCCGCGCCCCTGACACCATTTATATGAAATGGACAGTCCTGCAAACCCGGCGGTTTGCGCGCCAATATAAAAAGCTGCAGGACAACATTGCCGCAGATGTAGATATCGCCGTCGCCGGGGTTCAGCAAAATCCCGAAATCGGCGAGCGCAAAAAAGGCGATCTGGCGAACCTGCGCGTCTTCAAATTTCAAAGCCAGGGACTGCTATATCTGTTGGGTTACACGGTGGATGAAGCGGTTCGCCTGATCTATCTCGAGGCCATCGGTCCACACCAAAACTTCTACCGGGACATCAAGCGGTAAATAAAGGAGTTTTAAAGGGTAACGTCCCCTTTTTATAATGATTCCAGTTTGTTAGAGCCATCCCCTCATTATAAGGGTGCACACCCGTTAGCTTCTCATGTCGACATGAAATTTGCACGAATAAGCGGTCCCGATAAAGAGGCAAGGTCGAGGTGAGGCAACCCCTATTTCCTGCTGCATGGAAAAAAGGGACGTGTCGCCCTTAGCCTGCGTTCACAGGGTTGCGCGCAGCGAAATCTTTCAAGGCCGGGATTTTGGCGCGCCTTCAATTAAGGTGCGCAATACATACAATAGACGCAAAACCTCAATTTCTAACTTACCGGGAGGTGGAACATCATCTTTATCCGCATGCAAAATGTCGTTTGCCAGCATGCGTATCTGATGCAGCTGGGGTTTCGAACAACGATCCGGCAACTTCCCGCTGCCTTCGATTAGCTCCTTCAGATTCTCGCCACTAGCGCGATAATGCGTCTTCAGGGTTACTTCCAGAATGGACCTCATCAGCGCCATCGCGGCACGAGGCACACCAAAAATGAACGCCTCCTGCGCCTGCTTAAGATTAATAAGCAGCGCACTCGTTTCTGCGCTACCATGACGATTTGAGACATGCCTCGGGATGAGAATAAAAGGAACAAGTGCGTGCCTTCTGAAAATCCCTCGTAGATCGAAATCTGTTTTCTCGGCCAGCCGGTTCCAGGCTAAAGCTCCCCTGTCAACCACAAGAGATGCTTCTGGAAAGCGTTGCTCAAAGTCCTTGGCACGTTCGTAGGCAAAATCTATTGCGCCTTTGATGGCGCTTGACCCTTCTTCTCCAATTTCATCGAAATATTTCCAACGAACATCCAGCCGCAACATATCATTTACCGGCTTATCGTGCGCCCAGTTCATAAATTCGCCACCGAAATAAAAATCCAACATCGAGGCGTACCGGGTTTCGTAGTCACGCCATGCTTCAATGAATTTCGGATCGACCGGGCCGGTAAAGAGTTTGCGACCACCCTTACCATTACTCTGAAAAGGATCTGCAGCGAGAAAGAGAGGCCAGCCAAGCTCATGGAGAACCTCATCATCCGCCGCGAGCTGCTCTTCCGGCCAGTTTATTTCTTCATTAATGCGCTCTACCAAACCACTCGGGTCGTCGCCAATCCGGTCCCGGAACTTCTGGAACAACGCCATAAACTTGATAACTTCGGAAGAGTCCTTTGTGTGTGTCATAGACAAATCCTTTCGCTTTCACTTACGTACATAAGGAGCCAAGTCTTGATATTAAGCGATAAAGGGAATAAAAAGAACCTTACCCTTTTTTGCACTACATACCTGTAGAACCTCCCTCTAACCCTTCAATTATGCGCGGGTTCGACCGTAAGCTGCAAGCCCATCGCATGAACCACAGCATAGAGCGTGTCAAAGCGGGGGTTGCCTTTTGCCGACAGGGCGCGCGACAGGCTTTCGCGTTTGATACCGGCGGCGCGGGCGATTTTGGCGATGCCGTGCGCCTCGGCGATATGCCGTATGGCGGCAAGCAGCACATGCCGGCCATCTTCATCGGTGGCTTCTTCGAGTGCGGCTTTCAGATACTCGACCGCGAATTCTGGATCATCCCTGAGATGCGCGACGATGAGCTTGTCGTGCGATATGCTGGGGGGATGGATTTTCTTTTTCATCCTTGTCTCCGTTTGTAATCTTTCAGATAAGTCACCGCGCGTTCAATATCCGCATTCTGCCTGCGCTTACCGCCGCCGCACAGCAGCAGAATAATCCTCTTGCCGGTCATGCTGTAATACAGGCGATAGCCGGGGCCGTAATCAATACGCAGTTCCCACACGCTTTCCCTGAGCGGCTTGCAGTCACTTCCATAATAATCTAGCGCGGTGATGAAATGCGCACACCCGCCGCCAGACGTTCGCGTAGCACTTCGCGGCGGAATCGGAACAGGGCGGCGGGGCGGCCGCGTTGTTGGGGCTGGATTTCGCCGGTGCTTTCGACGACGCGGCTGTTTTCAACCAGACGGCGGAAATTCTGCTTATGCAGGGGCGCGCCCAGAATGGCCTCCACCGTGCGCTGTAATTGAAACAGGCTGAAACTTTCGGGCATCAGGTCAAACACCACGGGCCGGTATTTCAGTTTCGCGCGCAATCTCCCCATCGCTGTCGCCAGTATGCGGCGATGATCCGACATCATCGGATTTCCCAGCGGTGGCGGCGCGCGCAATTGCGAAGCATCGTCGCCTTCACGGCGCGCTTCGGCAACCAGCCCGGCTTCATAGAGCAGTTCATACCGTTCCAGCACGATTTCCTCGTCCCAGCTTGCGCCGTCGAGCGCAAAGCAGATATTGGCGCGGTCCTGACGCTGGCGTTGCTCCGCACCTGTTGTCCCTGCCTTGATCCAGGCATGCAATAGCGGCGCGATCACCTTATCGATGAAGGCCGGGCGTCCCTTGCGCCAGTCTTCCCAGGGAAAATAATCATACCAGGATCGCCAGGCGGTATTATCGGGGGCGGACATTTCCGCTTCATGGGTCAGCGCCAGATAGCCAACCGAAATAACCCGGGGCCCGCCCTCACGTTCACGCGGATGCCTGCCACTATCGCCGAAAGTATACAGCTGTTCGACATAGCCCAGCGTCACGCCGATGCGCCCGGTAACGGTTTCGCGCAGGCCACGATCAAGGGTGCGATGCCGGGTCGCATCAAACGGGCCCGATGGCAGGGCGTCGCCAGCCACGTCGAAACCACGTGCGACGGATTGCGCCTCCGCCGCATCCAGGGCAGGACCATGACGCACCAGCACCAGTGGACGATCATCGGTAACCGCAACAATCACCGCCCCCAGATCAATGATCATATCGGTTGGCTTTTGCGCCTTCACGCTTGCACGCTGATCTATAGTTTTGCCGGCATCGAGAACAATGCGCCTTCCATATCAAACTCGCCCGGCCCCATTGCGGCGACGGCTTCGATCATGCGGCCTTTGCGCCCCATGATTTTGTCTGCAACGGCCACCAGACGCGGGTTGGGCTGGGCATGGCGTGCGGCCGCGCGCATCAGATTCGCCGCAGTATGTTCGTGGCCTTCGTTCAGATGACACAGGGCAATATAGGCTGTGGCAGTCGAGCGGCTGATCCCGGCCCAGCAATGGATCAGCATTGGCGCGCTTTGATCCCAGCCATCAATAAAGTCGAGAATTTCACGGATATGCGTTTCACCCGGAATGATCAGCCCCTCGCGCGGTTCAGAAATGTCGTTCACCGAAAGCCGCAGGTGCCGGTCACGCTGCAATTGCGGCGGTGTTGCGATCATGCTCCTGGGATCAAGCAGGGACACCAGATGCGACGGCGCCAAGCGCTTTATTGAGGCATTCACCTGGCTAAGCGGACACACATAGATCATCGCACATTCCTTAATCTGATCAGGTATCTATTCCTTACAGAAAAATCTGCTTCGGGGCCAGTACGCGAAAGCGTTCCAGAAACGCGCGCTTGGCCCGGCTGGGCGATAGCTGGCGAATTTCTGGGCATACAAGATTGCGCGGGCGTTCAAAAATCTTGCGGGCTTCCACAATATCAAAACCTGCCACTGTAATTGCCTCAAAATAGGCGCTGGCGCGATCGGCGCGTTTGATCTCCTGCGCCACAGTATCGGGCAGCAGGGCGGGAATGCCGAACCGCAACCGGATGGCGCTGTCCAGCCGCTGTTCCAGCGCCTTGTAATCGGTCCCTACAGCCGCCTTGAATGGACTGATAAGATCGCCCACCACATATTCGGCGGCGTCATGCAGTAGCGCCGCCAGCCGCCAGCGCTGTTCGGCGCGCGGTTGCAAATGGTCATAGATCGCCAGCACCAGCAGCGAATGCTGCGCCACGCTGAACGGCCATGCGCCACTGGTCTGGCCGTTCCAGCGCGCGACACGCGACAGGCCATGGGCGATATCTTCTATCTCAATATCCAGGGGGGATGGGTCAAGCAGATCCAGTCGCCGTCCGCTCAGCATCCTTTGCCAGGCCCGGCCTGGTTTATTTTTGAGATTTTTTTGTGTTTCCATAAAATAAAACCAGTAATACTTTTCTATATACAGCTTATATTTCTAACTACATAAAAAAATCTATGTATATTCTGAAATATGGCGAAAATAAGACAAAAAATTCTTGTTCATAATTATTTCTGAGCATTGAAATTGAAAAAATCATTCATATCTATTCTTTAGTATCGGAGTGAGCGATGGATAGAAACCGGATCATACTGAAAATCTTCGAATATTGGCAGTCCAAGCTTGAAGGTCATCGGCTGCCTTCGCGATCTGACATCCTTCCGGGTGAACTGCGGGATTCGTTACCCTTTTTGTTCATCGCAGATGTGAACACGCTAACCCCAATGGGATCAGAGATCAATTTACGGCTGGTCGGCACCCATATTGAGCGCGCCCTTGGGATGGATCTTACCGGCTGCCCTGTCGGGGGGATGGCGAAACATTGGCTGGACTTTACTGTTGGGCGCGATCTTTTTGACGCCGCCAATATGCGTAGCGCCATCATTGCCACCCATGAATTACGTGGCCCTGCCAATAAAGAAAATTTTCTGCCCCAGCAGACCAGCGCCGCTTATCTGCGTTATCACAGGCTGGTGCTGCCATTGTCGCGTGACGGCCGTCACGTAGACCGGCTTTTAGGCGCACTGGTGGCCGAGGAGCAGGAGAATATCCGGGCCCTGTGGCAGGCGCCGTTCGTGTTCGAAGAACTGGCCAAACGGCAACTGACATTTCCTTATGCCGGGACGGCGGGGTCCTGGGCTGCTACGCCATTACGGGAACACCGGGTTCCTGCTTCGCGGTGCGGATAGTCAGGGAGGTTTTCACGCTGGCCACATTTGGCGCGGAAGTCAGATTGGCTGTCAGAAAACGTTGAAACTCCGAAAGATCATGCGCGACGCATTTCAGAATGAAATCAATCTCGCCATTCAGCATATGGCATTCCCGCACAATGGGCCACCTGGCTACCATCTGCTCGAACGCGATCAGATCGGCCTCGGCCTGACTGCGCAGGGACACCATGGCGAATACGGTAACTTCATAGCCCAGTGATTTGGCGTCGAGTTCCGCATGATAGCCGCGAATGAATCCCGCTTCTTCCAGCGCCCGCACCCGGCGCAGACAGGGGGGTGCGGAAATGCCTACGCGGTTCGCCAGTTCCACATTGGTGATGCGGCCATCCGCCTGCATCTCGCGCAGGATCATGCGGTCAATTTCGTCCAGTTTTACCCGTTGCATGGTAGTCGAATTCCAAGACTTTTTGTCTGAATGGTTATATTATTACAAGTTCTTGAAATAATATAACCCAATTAGCAGCAATGAGTAACCAGTATAAGCCTTTAAGGCCCCCTGTACCGATCTGCTGGGTCGTTACCGATGGGAGTGCGGGCATGGAGAACCAGTGCCTGGGTCTGGCGGAAGCACTGGGTGTTGTGCCGCGGGTCAAACGCATCAAGCTGCGCGCGCCGTGGGAATGGCTGCCGCCGCGTCTGGGGATGCTGATCAATCCACTGGCGGGGCTGGACAAGCGGGGCGATCTGCTGACACCGCCCTGGCCGGATTTGCTGATTGCTACCGGACGTCGTACGGTGGCCGCAAGCGCGATGATCCGCCAGCTAAGCAGTAAGACCGTGACCGTGCAAATCCAGAATCCGCATTATCCCGCATCGGCGTTTGATCTGGTGGTGACGCCGGTGCATGACCGCTTGCGTGGCGCGAATGTGATGGCGACGGCGGGCGCGCTGCACCGGGTGACGCGAGAGCGCCTGGATATGGCGGCGCAAGAGTTTCGCAGCGCACTGGCGCATCTGCCACGGCCCCTGGTGGCTGTGCTGATTGGCGGCGCAAACAGCGCCTACCGGATGGATCCAAAAATCATTGCGCGATTTGCCGCAGGATTATGTGACCTGGCAAAAACCACAGGATGCGGGTTTGCCGTCACGCCATCACGCCGTACGGGGGAAGATAATGTTGCTGCGCTATGCCAGAGGCTTGCGGGTATCCCGCATATATTATGGGAGGGCGAAGGTCCCAATCCCTATTTCGGGTATCTGGGGCTGGCGGATGCGGTGATTGTAACATCGGATTCCGTCAATATGGTCAGCGAGGCCTGTGCAGCGCAAAAGCCGGTTTATGTGTATGATCTGCCCGGCGGATCGGCGAAATTTAACGCCTTTCACGCGGCCATGCGCGATTGCGGCGCGGTGCGGTCTTTCATTCCAGGTCAGACCAGGCGGCTTGAATCATGGACGCCGCCTGCAATTGATGATACGGCCACGGTAGCCAAGGCGGTAAAGCGTTTGCTGATTATTCGAAACAACTAACGGAACTTGCATGCCGGTGCTTGACATAGCGGCTCTTCGGACAGCCGCCCTGCAACACGACCCGTTCGACTATGTGCTGGTGCCGGGTTTTGTGCATGCGGATGCGCTGGCGGACATCAACCGGGATTTTCCGCCGGTGCCTGGGCCCGGTTCCTATCCGCCGGTGCGGCTGGAACTTCGCGGGCGGTTTGCGGCGCTGCTGGAAGAACTGGATGGCGCGGAATTTCAGGCGGCTATCGCGGAAAAATTCGCAATCGATCTTTCCGGCTATCCCACCATGTTTACGGTGCGTGGATTTTGCCGTGCGTCCGACGGCAAGATTCACAATGACAGCGAAACCAAGATCATTACCGTGCTGTTATATCTGAACCTGCCCTGGGAAGCCGAAGGCGGCCGCCTGCGTTTATTGCGCGGGCCGGATGACCTGAATGATATGACGGCGGAAGTGCCACCCAATGGCGGCAGTCTGCTGGTGTTTCGCCGTTCGGCTCATAGCTGGCATGGGCATGAACCTTTTGAGGGGCAGCGCCGCGCCATTCAGATGAACTGGGTGCGTGATGCGGGTGTGGTTCTGCGCGAACAATGGCGGCACCGTTTATCGGCTGCGGCCAAACGCCTTGTTCCATTTGTGTGAGTTCCGATGGCTCTGAACCTTGAAACATTTTCCAATGCGGATCTGAAAGGCGGCTGGCGGCCCGGTAATAATGCGGGCGGCCATTCGCTGTTCAAGGCGCTGGGGCACCCGATGGCGGCGCGCCGGGGCCAGGCCCTGTTTGAAGCCTGTCTGGAAAACGGGCCCATTGCGATTTACGATCCGCGCGGTTGCGCGGTTGCGTTTGATGCGCTGTTCGGTATTTCGCGCTGTGAAATTGAAAATATTTATGTGCAGCGGGTAGAAGATCAGGATACGGATATTCTTGGCCGCAAGGCCCGGCTGCTGACCGGACTGCCGCAATCCAAAGCGAAGACATTACTGGTGCTGTCCTTTAACGCGGCGCGTCTGACCGGGCAATTGCAGCCGCTGCTTCCGGCCGGAATGAGTGTGCGATCACTGGATGAGATGCGCATTGATGCAGATATGCTGACCAATCCGGGCAACTATACCGATCCGCTGAATTTCGCGACCAATTTCGCATTGTTCCGCGATGTGGCGGGCAAGGATGCGGACAGCGGGCTGCACACAATTCTTACGACCGCAAATTACTGGGCTATGCACGGGGCGGAAAATCCTGGCCTGTGGCTTTGCCTGTTCGATGCACATGGAAATGTACTGGCGGAATGGCAGGAACCCTTGCCGCAGGCAGGCGCGCTGATCCGCATCGACAGCCGTGTGGTACGCGAACGTTTTCGCCTGGGGGATTTTTGCGGATCGCTGTTCATCCATGCGTTGCGCGTGGCAAAGCACGATATCGTTAAATACGCACTGGATATTCATGGGGAGGGCGGCCTTGCACTTTCCTGCAGTCATGACGCCAATGCCTGGCCCGCCGATTTTTATGCGGGCATGCCTGCCCCGCAGCCGGATGAACAGTTGATTCTTTATATTCAGAATAGCCATCCAACGCCAATCCCTGCGGGATCGGCCGGTCTTGGCATTATGGGTGGGCAGGAAGTTCATAAACTTGATCTTGAAATCCCCCCATTTGCGACTTGTTCACTCGATGTTGCGCAGCTATTGCCGCGGGCGCGCTGGCCGGATCAGATTGAAATTCATGCCGGAAGATATTTCGTCCGCCCACGGTATGAAATCCTTCGCAGGGATGGCCGCCGTCGTATCGCGCACGCCAATGTTGAACGCACGGATCTGAAACCCGATCCCAAAATTCCCGGTCTTTCCGCCAGCATGGGCAAGGCCTATCTGATGCCGCTGCCGGTGCCGCCATTGAAACAGTTTGCCTCGCTGATGCTGCCGGCGCCGATGGCGGCCGGCCAGAACGAATTACCCCTGCGCGCTGATTTGTATGATGCGAACGGTAATAAGGTTGTGGAACATTTCATGGGACGCCTGCAACGGCGTGACAGTGTGCCGCTAAGTATCGACGACTGGTTGAAACAATCGGGCGCAAAGCTCGCGTCCGGTTTTGGTCATGTGGAATTTGTCTATGATTTTCGCGATGGCGGCACGGCGGATGGCTGGCTGCATGCGCTGGGCAAATATAGTTTGCGATCCAGTGGCCATACGGCGGAAACGATTTTTGGCGCGCATATCTACAATGTGCCGGTGATTTACAAGGACGAGCCGCAATCCTATGCCGATACGCCGCCGGGGCTGTCGACGCGGCTGTTTTTACGGCTGGGGCAGAATTTTGGCGCCAAAATGGATGCGCTATGCCACCTGATCTATCCCGCATCCCTGCCCTGGCATGCAACATCCAGCACACAGATCATCCTGCATGATGGCGAAGGCCAGGTGGTGGCGCAAAAGCAGGTGGCCATCGCATGCAGCGGCAGCCTGTTCTGGACCTATTCAAAAATGTTTGACGCGGGCGAACGCAAGGCGGCGGGCGATGGCGCCTATATCATTGTGCGCGACACCACCTGCCGCCTGTTCGGCTTTCACGGGCTGATGCAGGGCCGCGACAGTTTCAGCCTGGATCATATGTTCGGGTTTTAGGGCTGCCTTGATCTGCGTTCAAGATCTTTTACTTGGCTCTCTAGACTGTTTCATTATTTGACTGAAGCGCCCGCTTAATCGTCATTGCGAGGAGCGAAGCGACGTGGCAATCCAGAGCCACAAACTCAGGCCTTTGCGTGAGACTCTGGATCGCCACGCTTCGCTCGCGATGACGAAGTATACGTTTGTGATTCAGTCTAAACAGAAGCCGCTCTAGCTGCTGCAACTCCGCCCGCGCCTCAACATCATCCACATGAATTTCGTTATCCTCAGCCAGATTGTCGATCAGCAAATGGGCGCTCAATAGTGCGATCACAAAATCGGCGCGATGATGCCGTCGAGCCGCAAGCCGGCGGCGAAGGTCATTGTTTTCCAATGGCCATAGGGCGCTTTCCCATGCAGGCGCTGGCCTTTGCGGCAGCGGCCATGGGTGCGCGTCATGTTGGTCCTGGCCCAGGTTTCATCCAGAAATACAAGGCGGCGCATATCCAGCGACGGCTGGCTGGCGCGCCAATCCGCCCGCTTCAACGCAACATCAGGCCGTTCTTGCCCGGTGGGCAGCAGGCTTTTTTTTTGAAGCTGATCTTTTCCCTGGCGAAAAAACACCAGATCGCCGACACGCTCACATGCACGCCGCGTTCCGCCAGCTCGGCCCTGAACTGCTCAAGCGTCAGATCATCCTTTTGCCGTAAACGCGCCAGAAGCCAATCGCGCTCGCCCTGAATCTTTCCGCTTGGTAAAATCTCGCCAGCAACCCCGGCCTAAAGGCCCAGTTGCGCATCGTCCAGCGCATACAGATGCGCCGCCCCGGCCATGGCTGCGCTGGATAGGGCCGATGCCTGTGGCAAGTGGTTGAGGGCAAAGAACAAAGCCGTGGCGACAGCTGCCCCGGCATGGGGGTCTGTATCGGCGTTTTGCGTCCCCGCCAGCGCCATGCGGGCCAGGAAATAGCCATTGCTGACTGTACTCACCAGCCGCAGATAGGGGGTGGCGCCTGCCAGGCAGTCATTGGGGGCGCTGGCGATGTGGGCCAGCATCCAGTCTGTGGCCTGGCGCATCACGTCCAAAGCGTGATCCAGCGCCGCGCCGATTTGCGCAAAGGCGGGGTGGTTAAGCTGGCGGCAGCGGTCAGCGGTTTCCTGCATTTCGGCAATGAAGCCGCGTATGACCGCGCCGCCCTGCATCGGCAATTTGCGGGTCACCATGTCGATGGCCTGAATGCCGTTGGTGCCTTCATAGATGGATGCAATGCGGATATCGCGTAGATATTGCGCCGCGCCGGTTTCCTCGATGAAGCCCATGCCGCCATGAACCTGAATGCCCAGCGAGGCGACCTCCGCGCCGATATCCGTGCTCCAGGCTTTGGAAATGGGCGTTAACAGATCGGCGCGGGCCTGCGCGGCCTCTCGGGTTTCTGCGTCCGGCGCTTTACGCGCCATGTCGATGGCCGCCGCATTGGCGTAGCAGATCGCGCGCGCGCCCTGCACGAGCGATTTCATGCTCAGCAGCATGCGCCGCACGTCTGCATGGGCGGCTATCGGCAGGCCCTCGGCGGCCATTTCTGGCGGCGTCAGGGGTTTGCCCTGTTTGCGTTCCAGCGCATAGGCCAGCGCCTGCTGATAGGCGCGCTCGCCCACGGCGACGCCGGACAGGCCGACATTCAGGCGCGCCGCATTCATCATGGTGAACATGCAGCGCATGCCGCGATTTTCCTCGCCCAGCAAAAAGCCGATGGCGCCCTCATTTTCGCCGTACGACATCACGCAGGTCGGGCTGGCGTGAATGCCCATTTTTTCTTCCAGGCCGATACAGCGCAGATCGTTACGCGGGCCCGGATTGCCATCCGCATCCGGCAGATATTTAGGTACGATGAACAGCGATATGCCGCGTGTGCCCGGCGGCGTATCCGGCAGCCGCGCCAGCACCAGATGCACGATATTTCTGGACATTTCGTGCTCGCCCCAGGTGATGAATATCTTGCCGCCGGTGATCGCATAGCTGCCATCGGGACGGCGCACCGCCTTTGTGGTCAGTGCGCCCACGTCGGAGCCGGCCTGCGGCTCGGTCAAATTCATGGTGCCGGACCATTCACCGCTGATCAGGCGGGTAAGATAGAGCTGTTTTTGCTCCGGTGTGCCATGGGCGTCCACGGCCTCAACCGCGCCATGGGTCAGTGTGGCGCACAGCGAAAACGCCATGCAGGCGGAAATCATCATTTCTTCCGTCGCATTGGCCAATGCCAGCGGCAGGCCCTGACCGCCATATTCCGGATCGCCGGATATTCCCCCCCAGCCCGCATCCACATAGGCGCGATAGGCGGCGGCAAAACCATCTGCGGTTTTTACCCTGTCATTAATGAGGCTGACGCCCTGCTGATCGCCAATGACATTGAGCGGGGCCAGCACTTCGCGGGCGAATTTCCCCGCGCCCTCCAGCACCGCATCCGCCAGTTCATCACTCAAATCGCCAAAGCCGCCAGTGGCCACAAGGGCAGGCAGTTCCGCCACCATCTGCAACGCCAGTCTGATATCCCTCAGCGGGGCGGTATATTCGGCCATTTAAGTCTCCTGTTTAATCGAACAGGTATATAATACGCCGCATGACACAATACCAAAACATCAATCTCGCAAATGCAACGGCGGTCCGCGCGGCGGCGGCGCTGATCCGTGCAGGTTCGCTGGTGGCGTTTCCGACCGAGACGGTGTACGGGCTGGGCGCGGATGCGCGCAATGAACATGCCGTTGCGGCGATATTTGCGGCCAAGGGGCGTCCGCAGTTTAATCCGCTGATTGTGCATGTATGCGATCTGGCGGCGGCGCGGCGGCTTGCAGAATTTGATGCGCTGTCCTTGCAATTGGCGGAACATTTCTGGCCCGGCCCGTTTACGCTGGTTCTGCCACGCAGGGCAGGGTGTGGTTTGTCTTTATTGGTGAGTGCGGGGCTGGACACGGTTGGCTTACGTGCGCCCGCGCATCCTATCGCGCAGGCGTTGCTCCTGGAGGCAGGCTGTCCTATCGCCGCGCCCAGCGCAAACATTTCCGGCAGGATAAGTCCGACACATGCGGCGCATGTTGCCGCTGAACTGGGTGGCAAGGTGGCGATGGTTCTGGATGGCGGCGCGTGTGCGGTTGGGCTTGAATCCACCGTGGTGCAGGTGCGCGACGGCAAAGCATTTCTGTTGCGCCCAGGAAGTGTGACGCGCGGCCAGATTGCCGCCATTGTGGGGAGTGTGGAGACAGGTGCGGATGCGCCGGATGCGCCGCAATCGCCGGGACAATTGGCCAGCCATTATGCGCCCAATTTACCGCTGCGCCTGAATGCGGCGACGGCGGGGCCGCGTGAGGCGGCGCTGGCGTTCAGTGACAATATTCCCGTGGGTGCGGCGAAAATCTGCAACCTGAGCGCAAGCGGCGATCTGACCGAGGCGGCGGCGAATTTATTCGCCATGCTGCGCGAACTGGATTGCGATAAATTTACAGCGATTGCGGTTGCAACCATTCCCGCGCATGGGTTGGGCGAGGCCATCAATGACCGGCTTATCAGGGCGGCGCACGGCAGATGAATATTTTGGAAAAACTTCGCGCCATTACCGGCCCCGCCGGTTTTATTGATCAGCCTGCGGACATGGCTGCGTATTTGCGCGAACATCGCGGGCTGTATCAGGGCGAAACGGCGCTGATTGTCCGCCCCGCATCGACGGCGGAGGTGGCGGCGGTGGTGGTGGCGTGCGCTGAAAACAGCATGGCCATTGTGCCGCAGGGCGGCAATACCGGTCTGGTTGGCGGGCAGATTCCGTTTCCCGGCGACAATGCGATCTTGCTTAATCTGTCGCGGATGAACCGTATACAGAATATTGATCTGCTGAATGATACGGTGACGCTGGAAGCAGGCGTGACGCTGGCGGCATTGCAGGGTGCGGCCCAGGGTGCGGGGCGCCTGTTCCCGCTGCATCTGGCGTCCCAGGGCAGTGCGCAGGTGGGCGGCGTGATTTCCACCAATGCGGGCGGCAATGCGGTGCTGCACTATGGCATGATGCGCGAACTGGTTCTGGGCATTGAAGCGGTGTTGCCGGACGGGCAAATCTGGAATGGTCTGCGCGGGTTGCGCAAGGACAATACCGGCTATGATCTGAAGCAGCTTTTTATCGGCGGCGAGGGCACGCTGGGCATTATCACGCGCGCTGTTGTCAAGCTGTTTCCCGCGCCGCGCAGTGTGGAAACCGCGATGGTTGCCGTGCCCGATGTGGCGCAGGCGGTGGCGTTGTTGCCGCTGTTGCGCGCCGCCACGGGCGATCAGCTGACAGGGTTTGAACTGCTGCCGCGCATTGGAATGGAGTTTGTGCTGCGCCATATTCCGGGCATGCGCGATCCGATGGCTGTGCCGCATCCCTGGTATGTGCTGATCGAAATATCATCCGGGTACGAAGCATCAACCACCCGCGCCATGATGGAAGCAGCCCTTGCCAGCGCTAGCGATGCGGGGCTGGTTGTGGATGCAGTGCTTGCGGAAAATGTCTCACAGGCGCAGGCGCTGTGGGCGTTGCGCGAAAATCTTTCCGATGTGCAGAAGCTGGAAGGCGGCAGCATCAAGCATGATGTTTCCGTTCCGATTTCATCGATCGCAGAATTCATCGCGCGCGTCAGCGCTGCGGTGACGAAAGTACTGCCCGGCATCCGCCCGGTGCCGTTCGGGCATATGGGCGATGGCAATGTGCATTTCAATCTGAGCCAGCCCATCGGCATGGACACCGCCGCCTATCTTGCGCGCTGGAACGAATTCAACAAAATCGTGCATGACATTGTGGCGGATATGGGCGGCAGCATCAGCGCCGAACATGGCCTGGGCCGCATGAAGCGTGGAGAAATCACGCGCTATAAAAGCGCAGTTGAAATGGACCTGATGCGCGCCGTCAAATGCGCGCTTGATCCCAGGGGCATTATGAACCCCGGCAAGCTGGTTTAGGCCATGCCCTTGATCCGGGCGGCCGACTGGCGGAAATGCAGTTGCGCCGGGTGTGAGAATAGAAGTGCTCAGTCGCGCTTGCCGAGGAACCGGTTTCTTAAAAATGCGTTAGAGGGATACTCTAACAACCGGTAAAGCAGTAGTGAAGGCAGAACGACGAATGAACATACTATGATCGACGCAATGATGTGGCCGTATATGTCCAGCCTGAAATGCGGTTCGATAATTCTGAAGAAAAACTGAAGCACAAAAGGGTGGCACAGATAGACTGAGAAAGATGCATCCCCAAGTGTAGATAAAAAGTTGGTTAGCCGGCCGTCTTTGGACCGGCTGCCAAGTACGCCCACGACAATCATGGCGGCGGGAATGCCCATGTCAACCGCGCGGTCGATGCCTAAATGCCAGAATTGCTGACTTAACAGGATCACGGCTCCCGGAATCCAGATAAACCGGATTTTCTCAAATATGTGCGGCCACCGTTCCCAGGCTAAATAGATCACTACGCCATAGACAAATTCAAGAATGATGGGATTTGAATAGAATTTCCATATCAGGGCGTCCGGGCGCAGGATGACGCTTCCCAGAAAAAAACCACAAATCAAAACGGCCGTGAGTGGTATGGCGTGGCGTCGGCTGATCACCATGGATAGCGCCATAATAGCGTAGAAAAACATCTCATAATTCAGGGTCCACCCCAGAAAAAGTACGGGTTGGACAAGCCCCGGTTCTTTTTCGAATGGAATGAATAAGAGTGATTTTACCAAATGCTCCATGTTGGCGGTGGTGCCGCTCAGGAGTTGTGGCAATGTCAGGGCAATGAAAAACATGCCGAATGTCAGCGCCCAATAGAGTGGCGCGATGCGAAATATTCGTTTCAGAAAATACTGCGATGCGGATGAATCCCGCGCCGCCACATAGGAAATGATGAAACCGGAAATAACGAAAAAGACGTCAACGCCTGACGCGCCGATACTGAAATAATTTTGCTCATAGCCGTAACGAAGAAAAAGTTCGTTATAATAGTGAAAAATAACAACGCCAAAGGCGGCAAAAAATCGGAGAATCTGAAGACTTACGATGCGGTTACCCACAGTAATTTTCCTTATTTCCACGTGAATCGAATTTCATTACTGAAAGGATTTATACGACATTAAAGCCAGGCTGATAAAGGCGTTCCGGGTAATCAGTCTAGCTGTAAGTGTCATTACAAAGGTTTAATTGCCATATTTTTATACTGTGGGCGCCATACTTTGCAGTCAATGGCGCCCCAAAAAGCGCATATTCGGAGTTCGTGTGGCGTTAATCGAACTTCAAAAATACCAGCATCGTATCGCCATAGATGCGCCGGTCCAGTTTCGTATAACCGGCATGGTCTGGTAAAGTTTCGTCGCTGGCCAGTTCGATCACCAGAACCGCATCCGGGTTCAGCCATCCGCCTTCGCGCAAACCACTCAGCGCGGGGGCAATCAGACCTGAACGATAAGGCGGATCGAGAAACACAAGATCAAACGGGCCGCCGCAATTGCTTTCCATCGGGCCGAGATTGGCGGCGTCGCGGCGGTACAGCTTTGTGGCCCCCGCCGCCTGCAAATTTTCGATATTTTCGCGCATGGCGGCGCGGGCTGCTGGCGCGGTGTCCACAAACAGCACCCGCGCCGCGCCGCGTGACAGCGCTTCCAGCCCCAGCGCGCCGCTGCCTGCAAACAGGTCCAGTACACGCGCCTTCTGCGGCAGGGGGGCGTCGCGGGTTTGTTCTAATCCATGCGCCAAAATATTGAACAGGGCTTCGCGCACCCGCTCTGAGGTGGGCCGTGTCGCGCTGCCTTCGGGCGCCACCAGCGCACGGCCACGATGGACACCGCCGATGATTCTCATTTTTTCTTGACGCCGCGTTTTTTCGGCGGGGTTGCCTTGGCCCAGCCGGTTTTATCCTGAAACACGCCAAGCTGTTCCATCACCTTGACGGTGGGCAGTTCGTCCACGGCCCCGATCTTGAGATCGCCCAGTTGAAATGGACCGTATGACACCCGGATCAGCCGGTTGACCTGCATGCCCAGATGCAACAGCACCTTGCGCACTTCGCGGTTCTTGCCTTCGCGCAGGGCAACGCTGAGCCAGCTATTATCGCCCTGTTCGCGCTCCAGTTCCGCCTTGATGGGGCCGTAATGCTGGCCCTCCACGGTGACGCCGCGCATCAGGCGTTCCAGTGCGCCCGGATCGGGCCTGCCGAACACCCGCACCCGGTAGCGCCGGGTCAACGCCGTTGCGGGCAATTCCAGCTTGCGCGCCAGTTCCCCGTCATTGGTCAGCAGCAGCAGCCCCTCGGAATTAAAATCCAGACGGCCGACGCTCATTACCCTGGGTAAATCCCTGGGCAGCGCCTCAAACACCGTCGGGCGGCCCTGGGGGTCCTTGTTGGTGGTCACCACCCCGCGCGGCTTGTGGTAGCGCCACATACGGGGCAGTTCGGCCTGCGGAATGGGTTTGCCATCGACGCGGATATCCTGGCTGGCCGTGACATTGACGGCGGGTGAGATTAAAACCTCCCCATCCACACTGACCCGGCCCTGGGTAACCAGCACTTCCGCCTCACGCCGCGAACACACGCCCGCGCGCGCCAGAATTTTGGCAATCCGGCCCTCGCTGGCGGCTATTTCAGGTTTTTCTTTCATGGCGACTGTTTAGCAGCATATTGTCCCGTCCATGAGCAATAATTACATGCAACTGGCCCTGATTGAGGCCGAGGCGGCGGCGGCGCTGGGCGAGGTGCCGGTGGGGGCGGTGATAGTTGATCCGGCATCGGGCGCGGTGCTGGCCCGGGCCGGAAACCGCACCCTGACAGGGAAAGACCCGACGGCGCATGCCGAAATACTGGTTATCCGGGCTGTGGCGGCGCTGACTAAAAATCAGCGTCTCACGGGGCTGGATATGTATGTGACGCTGGAACCGTGCGCCATGTGTGCGGCGGCGATCAGCTTTGCCCGGCTAAGGCGCCTTTATTACGGGGCGGACGATGAAAAGGGCGGCGGCGTCGCCCACGGGCCGCGCTTTTTTAGCCAACCCACCTGCCATCATGCGCCGGAATTTTATGGCGGTATTGACGCCATGCGCGCACAAGGGCTTTTACGTGCTTTCTTCGCCGCAAGGCGCTAAAGTGCACTATCGCAATTAGACAAAACAGGGGAGGCCCAGGAATGGATTTCGAACATAGTGACCGCACCAAGGGATTTATCGAAAAACTGCAAAAATTCATGGATGATCATATTTATCCGAATGAGCAGACCTATTACGATCAGATGGAAGCCTTTGGCGCCAACCGCTGGCAGGTGGTGCAAATCATTGAAGACCTGAAGGTCAAGGCCAAGGCGCAGGGGTTATGGAACCTGTTCCTGCCGGAAAGCGGCCATGGCCCCGGGCTGACCAATCTGGAATATGCGCCGCTGTGCGAAATCATGGGCCGGGTGAGCTGGGCGCCGGAAGTGTTCAACTGCGCCGCACCCGACACCGGCAATATGGAAGTGCTGGAACGCTATGGCGCGCCATGGATGAAGGAAAAATTTCTGAAGCCGCTGCTGGCGGGTGAAATCCGTTCGGTGTTCTGCATGACGGAACCCGCCGTCGCCTCAAGCGACGCCACCAATATTAGTACACGCATTACCCGCGACGGCGATCATTATGTGATCAATGGCACCAAATGGTGGTCGTCGGGCGCGCTCGACCCGCGCTGCAAGATGTTCATCGTGATGGGCAAGACCAGCACCGAAGGCAGCCGCCATACCCAGCAATCGCAAATTCTGGTGGAACCGCACACGCCCGGCGTCAATATCGTGCGCAACCTGCCGGTATTCGGCTATGACGATGCGCCGCACGGCCATGCGGAAATCCGGTTCGAAAATGTGCGGGTGCCCGCCGAAAATATTATTCTTGGCGAAGGGCGCGGCTTTGAAATCGCACAGGGCCGCCTGGGACCGGGACGCATTCATCACTGCATGCGCATCATCGGCGTGGCGGAACGCGCGCTCGAAAAAATGTGCGTGCGGCTGCTGTCGCGCGAAGCGTTCGGCAAGCCCATCGCCGAACATTCGGTGTGGGAACAGCGCATCGGCGAGGCGCGCACCAATATCGAAATGTGCCGCCTGCTGACCATGAAGGCCGCCTGGATGATGGATGTGGCCGGCAACAAGGTGGCCCGCACCGAAATCGCCATGATCAAGGTGGCGGCCCCCAACATGGCGCTGAAAATCATCGACGACGCCATCCAGGCCTTCGGTGCCTGCGGCGTCACCACCGACAGCGGCATGGCCCGCGCCTATGCCAGCGTGCGCACGCTGCGCATCGCCGACGGCCCCGACGAAGTGCACAACCGCACCATCGCCAGGCTGGAATATGGCAAGCATTCGCCAGCGTTAAAGGCGAAGCAGGCGGCGCGGTAGGACAATTTTGTTTGCGGCCCGTCATGTTTTGTGAGGCGGGCCGCAGATGAACGGGCTGTGAGGTTAAGATATGCCAACACCTCCTTTGGTATTATGTGCCTCTCTGTGTGTCTGTGTAAATGGGATTACCGGACCTAATTTCTTTTTTGATTGATTAGACGTACCAAATATTTATCTTCCATAGGAAGCAAGCGACTGGATAAAAATATAAAATGGAATCAACACTTCTGAGCGCCGATGATTTTCTCGTTGGCAATGAGTCTGAGGATGTAAATCGCTCAGAAGTTGAGGCAATCCTTCGCTCGGTTTCGCCTGATGCGCTCCGCGCCATTTCACTGTTGCATCGGTACGCCTTGGACCTTGATCCTGAGTATATCTCTTGCAAATCAGACGGACCTTGCGCCTTTCTTTATGGGATAAAGAAGACATTTCGAATGCGCCCGTTAGTTCTGCGCCTGGCCCTGTCGCCTGGGTATCCTCGCGAACTACTCATTAAAGTCGATGCAAGCGCGTCAGACCGGCATGGTAGGTTCAATTTGATCGTTGGGCCTCGCGGGCGTCGTTGGAAAGTGATGCGCTATGAAGTGCCAATTGGTGGAATCACTCAACCGGATATTAAGTACTTTATTCAACAATTTATTGAATCATATGAAAACACCACCGAGCGTCACGCTAAGTTACACCCCGATGCCGTACTTAACGGCAATTCCCTCGATAGTTCATTCGAGCCGACTGTTATCGCAGCGTCAATTCAATCAATGTCGCGCGCGGATTTACAATCAGCAACCACTTCATCTCATTCCCTCCAGATCGAGCCTGAAAATTCTGAAAATCTCATAGATACTCAACCTGAAACAGCCACAGACGAAGAGAGTATCGTTATAAGTGAAGACCGAAGCAAGGTCAGATGGGAAGATATAAAATGGTCGATACGCGAAGTATATCATCACTATAAAGAGGGTACATTACAATTACAGCCTGATTTTCAACGTGGCTATGTATGGACACCCGCAATACAACGGCGATTCATCGAAAGTATCCTTATGCGATTGCCAATTCCAGTTGTGTATCTAGCCGAAACTGTCGATCGCAACTACGAGGTCATTGATGGTCAGCAGCGACTTACAACAATAGTAGATTTTATTGACGGGAAGTTCCCTCTTGCCAAACTTTCAGTCCTTGACGAGCTTAAGGGGCTACGCTTTAAAGATTTGAGCCCAGAATTGCATAAATTATTCCATAATTATCAGATTACAGGAAGAGTATTAGACGCCTCTTGTCCCCCTGATTCCAAATTCGATATGTTCGAAAGACTCAATACAGGGTCGGTTCAGTTGAACAAACAAGAACTTAGAAACTGTATTTACCGGGGAGGCTTTAATTCAATGTTGAAGGAACTCGCGGCACAAAAAGATTTTCTCTCCGCTTTGGGATGGAAGGAACCCGACGCACGGATGAAATGCGAGGAACTCATCCTTCGATTCTTTACGTTTTTCTATGGCAACGTGGAAAGCATACGAAATTACGAAAAAGCCCTTAACGATTACATGAAAGATAAAGCAAAGTTATCGCCCGAACGAAGCAAAATACACGAGAAAGATTTTCGGGAATCCCTTGCTAAGTGCGTATCCGTTTTTGGGGAGCGTCCCTTTAGATCGTGGGCAAGGGCCACCGGGGAAAAGGATCCAAATGGGCAATGGGAATCGCGGTTTAGCAGCACCGTGTTTGAAATTCTGATGACAGGGCTCGCACACTACAGCAAGCAGACTGTGGTAGAAAACTCGGACGCCATTCGTGAAGAGTTCATCAACCTGGTCACGACAGATCAAAAATTCTTTGATTCGTTGAAATGGGGGACCAATACACCAGAGAAAATGGCTTATCGAAATGTGACATGGAGAGGTGCGCTTCGAGAACTCCTTGGTTATGTTGGCCCGGAAACTCGCTGCTTCACAAACAGTTTTAAGAAGCAGCTATGGGATAGCAACCCGACTTGCCGGATATGCAGCCAAGAAATCAAAACCATCGAAGATGCCGCCGTGGATCACATCGTTCATTATTGGCGCGGTGGAAAGACTATTCCATCAAATGCGCGCCTAACTCATAGATACTGTAACCAAAGTCGCGGGGGTAGGAATGACTAGGGGATTAAACGGCGGATAAAGGGGACGCTACCCTTTAATTCCTATGAGGGTGCCGCTGGGACCTTTGCAGTCAACTCTATGCCCAGCGCCTTCATAACCGCCAGTGTCGTCTTTAAGGTCGGGTTGCCATTCTCGCTGAATGAGCGGTAAAGCTGTTCACGCGATAGCCCGGTTTGGCTTGCGATCTGGGTCATGCCTGTGGCGCGGGCAACGACGCCCAGCGCGTGCGCGATATAGGCGGCGTCGTTAGTCTGGAACGCTTCGGCCATGAAGACCGCAATCGCTTCGCCGGAATTCAGATCCTCGGCGGGATCATAGGCAGTCAGTTTTTCAGCCATTTCATTCGCTCCATTCATCCGCCAGACGCTTGGCTGCCACCCCTACGTTATCAGCGTCCCCACGCCATGTTCGGTGAACAGTTCCAGCAGCACGGCGTGCTCGACGCGGCCGTCCAGGATGACCACGCCGCCAACGCCGGCGGCCAGCGCCTCCAGGCAGGTCTCCACTTTGGGAATCATGCCGCCATTAATGGCGCCGCTTTTGATCATGGCCAGGGCGCGATCCTTGCTCAGTTCCGGGATCACTTTTTTATTTTCGTCCAGCACGCCGGGCACATCCGTCAGCATCAGCAGGCGCATGGCGCGTACCGCACCGGCGATGGCGCCTGCCGCCGTATCGGCGTTGATATTGTAGGTTTCACCATTTTCACCGGCGCCAATCGGGGCCACCACCGGGATAAGATCAGAGTCGGAGATGGTTTTCAGCACATCGGGATTGATTTTTGTTGGCTCGCCGACAAATCCAAGTTCGAGAACTTTTTCGATATTGGACTCCGGGTCGCGCGTGGTGCGTTGCAGTTTGCGCGCCATGATAAGGTTGCCGTCCTTGCCGGAAATGCCAAGCGCCTTGCCGCCGGCAAAATTAATCGCCGATACAATCTGGGTATTGATGGAACCCGCCAGCACCATCTCGACGACCTCCACCGTCTTGGCGTCGGTCACGCGCAAACCGTCGATGAAATTACTTTTGATGCCCAGCCGGTCGAGCATCTGGCCGATCTGCGGGCCGCCGCCATGCACGACAATCGGCTTCACGCCGAGCTGCTTGATCAGCACGATGTCGCGCGCAAAGCGCTGGGCGATATGGTCCTCGCCCATGGCGTGGCCGCCATATTTGATCAGCACGGTTTTTCCAGCATAGCGCTGAATATAGGGCAACGCTTCGGTAAGCGTTTGCGCCGTCTGATGCCCATCATGCTGTTCTTTGCCTGTGCTCATATGCCTTGTCTCACCGCTTGGTCCGGCCCCGTCATTTTGCGAGGCGGAAGCTACCCTGTTTTCTGTAATAATCCTATGCTCTTGTTTGGTGCGGCATAATCTTGTATTGCCATCTATTGTTATCTAATGGCATAATACTCCTGTTCAAACAAGCGAGGTCCCATGACCACGATGAATGTGTCGCTGCCTGACCAGATGAAAGACTGGATCGAAACCCGTATTGATGCGGGGCAGTATCACAATGTCAGTGAATATATCCGTGATCTGATCCGCAGGGATCAGGCCGATCACGAAAAAATGCTGGCGTTCAGGGCGGCCATTGATTATGGGCGCAGCAGCGGCGTCGAACAGCGGCCCTTCAAGGCGTTGATCAAAGCCGCAAAAGTCCAGGCTAAAAAAGCCTGACGTGAACTATAAACTCTCCAACGCAGCGGCGCAGGATATTGAAGAGATTTACCTGTACGGATACATTCAGTTTGGCGAGGCGCAGGCGGATATTTATGCCAGCATGCTGGAAAACCGCATCGCGCTTATCTGCGCCAATCCAAAGATTGGCCGTGTGGATTCACGGGTGAACCCCGCGATACGCCGGTTTGAATGCGAACGTCATGTGATATTTTACGACTTGCTGGTGGATCATATATTGATCGTCAGAATCCTGCATGGCGCAACGGATTATGTGCAGCATTTGCTAAAGTAAAATGCGCGGCCTTTTACTTCGGCGCCGCCATTTCCCCCAGCGCCGCGCGCAGTTCTGCAATCCCGTCACCCTTTTCCGACGAGGTGACATGCACTTCGGGATGCGCCGCCACATGGGTGCGCAGCAGGGTTTTTGTGCGGTCCAGACCGTTTGCCAAGTCCGCCGCCTTTACCTTGTCCGCCTTGGTCAGGACGATTTGATAGGAAACCGCCGCCGCGTCCAGCATTTTCATGACTTGTACATCGGATTCCTTGACGCCATGCCGGGCGTCGATCAGCACACAGGCGCGGCGCAGGCTGGGCCGTCCGCGCAGATAGGTGTTCACCAGCCGGGTCCAGACTTCCACCTGGGCCTTGGGCACGCGGGCATAGCCATAGCCGGGTAAATCCGCCAGCATCAGGCGGCCCGCCAGATTGAAGAAATTGATCTCGCGGGTACGGCCCGGGGTGTTGGAGGTGCGCGCCAGGGTTTTGCGGTTGGTCAGCGCATTGATCAGGCTGGATTTTCCCACATTGGAACGTCCGGCAAAGGCAATTTCCGGCAGGTCCGTGTCCGGCATCTGGTCAATCGCCACCACGCCCCGCACAAATTCACATTCGCCCGCAAATAGCACCCGGCCTGCCTCAATCACGTCAGGATCAAATTCCGGCGTTGAATTTGGTGTAATGACCGGTTCCGCTACCAACGGAAGCTGACCTCGGCGCCTTCACGTTTCATGATCAGCGCCTGCTGAATGATCGACAGCACATTGTTGACGGTCCAATAGATCACCAGTCCCGCCGGGAACGTGCCCAGCAGGAAGGTGAAAAACACCGGCATCCACATGAAGACTTTTTCCTGCACCGGATCGGTGGGGGCGGGATTGAGGCGCTGCTGCATCCACATGCTGACGCCCATCAGAATTGGCCACAGGCCGATCAGCAGGAAACCGGGCGGCGACCAGGGGATAAGCCCGAACAGGTTGAACAGGCTGGTAGGATCGGGCGCGGCCAGATCGTTGATCCAGCCGAAAAATGGCGCATGGCGCATTTCAATGGTGACGAACAGCACCTTGTACAGCGCAAAAAACACCGGTATCTGCACCAGCATCGGCAGGCAACCCGACAATGGATTGGCCTTTTCGCGTTTGTAGAGATCCATCATTTCCTGCTGCTGGCGCACTTTGTCATCGGGGAACTTTTCCCGGATTTCCAGCATCAGCGGTTGCAGCTTTTTCATCTTGCTCATGGCCACGTAGGATTTATTGGCCAGCGGAAAGAACGCTGCTTTGACCACAAGGGTCAGTAAAATAATCGCAATACCGAAATTTCCGGTCAGAACGTAAAACCAGTCAATCACCACGAACAACGGCTTGGTCAGAAAATAGAACCAGCCCCAGTCAATGGCCCGGTCAAATAGCGTGATGGAATATTTATCCGCATACGCATCAATCAGGCTGACCTTCTTGGCGCCTGCAAACAGGCGGCTGGTGATCTCTGTGCTTTGACCAGGTTGAATCGTCACGGCGGCACGCAGATAATCCGCCTGATAACGGTCGCGGCCACCCATCGGGTTATAGGAAAAGCCGCCCGCAAAATCCGCTGCCTGATCGGGGATCAGCGATACCAGCCAGTATTTGTCGGTGATGCCCAGCCAGCCGCCCGTGCCCTGGATTTTTGCAGCCGGCGTTTCGCGTATATCTTCATAGGTGATTTCATTCAGTGCGCCGCCCAGCACCCCAAGCAGGCCTTCATGCAGGATATAATAGCCTGAAACAGTTGGCGTGTAGTGGCGCGATACCAGGCCATAGGGCATCAGGCTGACAGGGGCCGCACCGGAATTTTCCACCTTCTCGGTGATGGTGAAAAGATAATGTTCATCCACCTCGTAGGTCCGCGTGAATTTCAGGCCTGCACCATTATCCCATTGCAGGGTGACGGGGCTGCCGGGACGCAACACCTGCTTGCTATCGCCCGACCACACCGTCTGATGGTTGGGCAGTGGAATTTTGCCGCCGTCAGCGGCGACAAAGCCATATTCCGCATAATAGGGTTCCGGCGTTCCGGCAGGCGATAGCAGTATGATTTCGGCGCTATCCGGCGACACGGTTTCACGATAGGTGGCCAGCATCAGATCATCCAGCCGTCCACCCTGCAGGGAAATGGATCCATGCACCTGTCCATTATCAATACGGATGCGGGGCGTGCGCGCCAGCATTTCTGCGCGGCTGGTGATCGCTGCGCCAGTAATCTCTGATCCTGGACCACCCTTTATAACGGCGGGAACAGCGTCTGGTTGTGGAATCGTGGAAACGTCCGCAGGCACACCGGCTTGCGGGGCAGGGGTTGGCGCCTGTTGCGCTGTGGCCTGCTGTTGCTCCTGTTCTGCTTCCATGCGGGGGCGGTCGACAAAATAAAACCAGCCGAACAGCACCAGCATCGACAGGCTGAAGGCCAAAATCAAATTGCGGTTTTCTTCGGTCATCTGTTTTTATTCACTGTCTTTTGTTCGTGATGGATGCGCATCAGCGCTTTTTGCAAATCTTCACACAGCGCGTCGAATTTGCGCGCCTGTGTCGTCATCCGGCCAACCAGCACATAATCAAAACCCGCCCGTCCATATTTCGGCAGCAACGAATCCGCTGCCGCGCGCAGCCGCCGTTTGGTGCGGTTACGCACAACCGCATTACCGGTTTTTTTTGTGGCGGTAAAACCTATACGGCATGGGGCGTCGGCCGGGTCATCTTCCGCCCCGGAACGCCGGCTGGCTTGCAGGATAAAACCCGGCATTGCGACCTTTACCCCTTTTGCTACCCGCAGGAATTGCGGCCTTTTTTTCAGGCGTTCAGTCCGCTTGGCGGCAGATTTGGCCATTGGCGCTGGCGCTATGATATGTTCTATCGCACCAATCGGGCGCAACGGTCAAAATACTAGGCCGAAAGTTTCTTGCGGCCATGTGCGCGGCGGCGGTTGATCACCAGCCGGCCCGACTTGGTCGCCATACGGGAGCGAAAGCCATGACGGCGGGCGCGGACAAGCCGGCTAGGCTGATAAGTACGTTTCACGGGAGTTCTCCGTCAGATTCTGATATGAGGCCCATAATGCTTCAGCCGGGCCGTTAATTGGATGCGGTTATATAGAAAACCAGGGACCACAAGTCAATGAAAAGGGCCGGGAAAAGGGCTTGTTCGTGAAATATGTAATAATCAGGGGTCTAATTCCGAATAATCTCGCACAGGCCCGGTTTCGCCCATTCAGAGGAAAATATGTCTCAGGATAATCCGATAGCGCCCGATTCAACTGGATTTTCGCTAACCCGGCTATGGCCGGCGGCGCTACTATTGGCGGGATTGGCTGCTTTTTTTGCCTTTGATCTGGATAAATATCTCAGTTTTGAAGCTTTGCGGGATAATCGCGCGTTCCTGACCGAATGGACCACGGCCCATCAGAAGCTGGCCGTATTGATCTATGCGGGCATTTATATTGCCGTTGTGGCCTTTTCCCTGCCCGGCGGGGCGGTTATGACGATCAGCGGCGGGTTTCTGTTTGGACCCATTATTGGCACATCTGTAACGGTAATTGCCGCGACTATCGGCGCGACATTATTGTTTATCGCCGCCAGGACGGCGCTTGGGGATGTTTTGCGCGCCAAGGCCGGACCGGCAATCCGCAATATGGAAGCAGGTTTCCGGGAGAATGAACTGAGCTATATGTTCGTGCTGCGGCTGGTGCCGCTGTTTCCGTTTTTTGTGGTTAATCTGGCCCCGGCCTTTCTGGGGGTCAGCCTGCGCACCTATGTGATTGCCACATTGTTTGGCATTATTCCCGGCACCTTTGTGTATGCGTTGGCCGGTAATGGTCTGGGGGTGGTATTCGATGCAGGCGGCACGCCGGATCTTGGCATTATTTTCAAGCCCGGGATTTTATTTCCGATCCTTGGGCTGGCGTTGCTGGGGCTGATCCCGGTGCTTTACAAGCGCATGCGGGGAACCTGATTATGAGCACGGCCATCCACACGGATATGTGCGTGATCGGCGCCGGTTCCGGCGGCCTGTCGGTGGCGGCGGGGGCGGCGCAACTGGGCGCGCCCACCGTCCTGATCGAAAAACACAAAATGGGTGGTGATTGCCTGAACACGGGTTGCGTGCCGTCCAAGGCGCTGCTGGCGGCCGCCAGGGCGGCGCAATCCATGCGCACCGCAGGCAAGTTCGGTGTGACAGCCACGGGGATTGCCGTTGATTTTGCAAAAACCATGGATCATGTGCATGGCGTCATTGCCGCCATCGCACCCAATGATTCCGTCGAACGCTTTACCGGTCTTGGCTGCCATGTCATTCAGGCGCCTGCGCGTTTTATCAGCCCGTTTGAGGTTGAGGCGGGGGGCGCAATCATCCGTGCGCGGCGTTTTGTGATTGCCACCGGATCGCATGCGGCCATTCCACCAATAGCAGGGCTTGATCAGGTTCCCTATATGACCAATGAAACGATTTTCGAAAATCGTACGTGTCCGGAACATCTGATCATTCTGGGTGCTGGGCCGATCGGCATGGAAATGGGGCAGGCGTACCGGCGTTTGGGCGCCAGGGTAACGATCATTCAGCGTTCACGCGCCATGGCCAGGGAGGATCCCGAACTTGCCGCTATTGCCATTGCCGCTCTGCGCAGTGAAGGCGTCGTCATTCTGGAAAATACGGATGCCGTATCCGTTACCCGCGAAAGCAATGGCGCGATAGATGTCGTGTTCAAAGATAAATCGGGCGAGCAACGCATCAGCGGCTCGCATCTTCTGGCCGCTACTGGCCGCCAGCCGAATACGGCCGGGCTTGATCTGGAAGCGGCGAATATTTCATACAGCCATGCCGGGATTAAAACCGATGCCGGCCTGCGCACCAGTAACCGCCGCGTTTACGCCATTGGCGATGTCACGGGCGGACCGCAATTCACCCATGTTGCGGGCTATCATGCGGGGCTTGTCATTCGCAGCGCGCTGTTCCGCGCACCGGCAAAGTTTGATCATAGTGCGGTCCCGCGCGTGACCTATACCGACCCGGAAGTGGCGCAGGTTGGGATGACCGAAGCCGGGGCGGTGAAGGCCAATATTCCACATCGTGTCCTGCATTGGCGCTTTGAGGAAAACGACCGCGCGCAGGCCGAACGGCGCACCGAAGGACTGGCGAAAATCATTACCGGCAAAGGTGGGGCCATACTGGGCGCAGGCATTGTGGGCGTAAATGCGGGCGAACTGTTGCAGCCCTGGATTCTGGCGATGACCCGCAAACAGAAGATCGGCGCCATGACCGGCATCATCGCCCCCTATCCGACATTGGGCGAAATCAACAAGCGTATCGCCGGCAGCTATTACACACCAACTCTGTTCAGTCCGCGCACCCGCATGATTGTCAGCCTACTGCGTAAATTTGGATAGCGCCGATCCTGGATTTTTATCGTATAATCCCCTTAAAATAATACAAATCCAGGGGGAGCAAATGTCTGAACACCAGTCCATACTCAGCGGCGTCAGGGTGCTGGAAATCGCCACCTTTGTGTTTGGCCCAGGCGCCACGGTCATTATGGCGGATTTTGGCGCGGATGTGATCAAGATTGAAGCGCCGGGCATTGGCGATCCGTACCGCTATGTGCACAAATCGCCGCCTTTCGTGGCGCATGATTTCGCCTATTTCTGGCAGCAGGATAATCGTAACAAACGCTCTGTCGCGCTGGACATGAAACACCCTGAGGGCCGGGAAATATTGATGCAGCTGGTGCGGCAGGCCGATGTGCTGGTCACGAATTTTCCGCCCAATGTGCTGGCGCGGTTGAAAATCCGCTATGAAGATCTGAAGCCGGAGAATGAAAAACTGATCTATGCGCAGATTACCGGCTATGGCGAAAGCGGCCCGGACGCCAACAAACCGGGCTATGACGCTACCGCTTATTGGGCGCGCACCGGCCTGATGGATATGGTGCGCACGGCAGAAAGCGACCCCGCAATGTCCACTCCGGCCATGGGTGATAATCCCAGCGCCATGACCATGTTTGCAGGTGTTATGACTGCGCTCTATCAGCGCGAACGCACCGGCAGGGGCAGCAAGGTGTCCAGCAGCCTGATGGCCAATGGCTTGTGGGCAGCGTCGGGTCCAATGTGCGGTCTTCTTGCCGGCGCGCCACCCATGACGCGATCCAGTTGCCGTACGCCGCGCAATGCGCTGCTCAACCATTATCAAACACGCGATGAACGCTGGCTGCTTTTGATAATATTGCAGGAAGAAAAGAACTGGCCGCCCTTTGCCGCCGCCATTGATCGCGAAGATTTATTGCACGATGCCCGCTTTTCCGAAAAAGAATCGCGTCACGCCAATGCGCTGGAACTGGCGAAAATTATTGATCCCATTTTCAAGTCGCAGGATTACGCTTTCTGGGAAAAGCGGCTGAACGAATACACGGTCACCTTCAGCCTGGTGCAGACATTTGAAGAAGCCGCCAGCGACCCGCAGGCGCTGTTGAATGGCATGATCGTGGACGTTGAAGGCCACACTTATGGCCGGGGTCAGGCCATCAGCACCCCCTTCTGGGTGCAGGGATCAGATAAAGTCCCCGCCAAAATTGGCCCGGAACTGGGCGCCAATGGGCCGGAAGTGCTGCGTGAACTGGGATATGATGAGGCCGCCATTAAGCGGATGATCGGCGATGGCGTAATTGCTGTGTGAGGGGGTTGTCAAACCTCCCCCTAAATCAGCCCCCCCACAGGTGATGACGGATCGGCATACAGCTTTTTTGGCATCCGCCCGGCCAGATAGGCCTCGCGCCCGGCGATGACGGCATGCTTCATGGCGTTGGCCATGCGGATCGGGTCTTTAGCCTCGGCGATGGCGGTGTTCATCAATACGCCGTCGCAGCCCAGTTCCATGGCGATGGCGGCGTCAGACGCGGTGCCGACGCCCGCATCCACGATCACCGGCACTTTGCATTGCTCGATAATCAGGCGGATATTCACCGGGTTCTGGATACCCAGGCCCGAGCCAATCGGTGCGGCCAGCGGCATGATGGCGGCGCAGCCCAGATCCTCCAGCTTGCGCGCGGCGATGGGGTCGTCCGAGCAATAGACCATCACCTGAAATCCCTCGCTGATCAGCACTTTGGCGGCGATCAGGGTTTCCTGCATTTCGGGGTACAGCGTTTTCTGATCGCCCAGCACCTCAAGCTTCACCAGATCCCAGCCGCCCGCTTCGCGCGCCAGCCGCAGGGTGCGCAGCGCATCGTCGGCGGTGAAACAGCCCGCCGTATTGGGCAGATAGACATATTTTTTCGGATCGAGAAAATCCACCAGCATGGGCTGATTGGGATCGCTGATATTCACCCGGCGCACGGCGACTGTCACCATCTCCACCCCCGCGGCGGCGGCGGCGGCGGCGTTTTGCGCATAATCCTTGTATTTACCGGTGCCGGTAATCAGGCGCGATGTGAATGTGCGTCCGGCAATGACCAGCGGTTTATCTTCCACAATATTTCCTCCACCAATAAAATGCACAATTTCCAGTTTGTCGCCGTCGCCGACCAGAACGGTTTCGTAAATGGAACGCGGCACGATTTCGCGGTTGCGCTCTACCGCAATTTTGCGGGGATCAAGCGACAATGCGCGCAGCAGCGCATCCACGCTCATGGGGCCGGAAAAGCCCCGGCTTTCGCCATTAATCGTTACTTGCATCATGTCCATTTTTTCATGTGACGGAGGATACAGCATACTAAAACTGCGCCGCTCACGCCACCGGCAAATAGCGCACATGCAGTTCCGGGGTGATGACCACAAGGTTGTTTTTGGGTATGGGGGGCCAACCGTTAACGAAAACGGCGGCCCAAGCCGCCGTTTTCAAAATTACGCTAATGTGGTTTATGCTTGGCGGCGGCGCATCGCGCCGATGCCTGCCAGACCAGCCCCGAGCAACAGCAGTGTTGCCGGTTCCGGCACATCGTTCGTGGGCGGGGGAGGAGGCGCATTAAAACCCTGTACGACAATCACACGGTCGCCTCCGCCAAAGGTGGAAAACAGAAAATCCCCGCTAAGCGGATCGAATACGCCGCCCTCGGCCCCGGTCAACCCGGTCAGGAACTCGCGCCGGGTGCCGCCTATCGGATCGCCATTGGCGTCAATTTCATAAGCACCGACCTTACCGCTGCCGTATTCCGAAATCAGCACGCTGTCCACGGCAAACCCAGGATTGCCACCCTGAACATAGACGATGCCTTCCGGTCCGCCGCCAGGCGTCGCTCTCTCGACAACAGCCGTGACATCATATGTGCCAAGCCCATCCGGCGCTAAGGTAATTTCATACCATTGCCCGCCATCATAAGAGGCCATCTTCATCTGTCCGGCGCCCGGAAAACCAGAAGGCACGAATGTCAGCGTGCCAACCGACGGCGCGATGCCGAGCAGGGTGAGATCGATGATCTTATCCGGGGCAACACTGCCCGGTAATATCTGACCGAGGATGTTATTGTTAAAACCAGTGTAAAACAGAACCCCGCCAGGACCAAACGCGAGACCCCCGTCAATATTGGGCGCCGAGGCGTAATCTACCGATGCTCCCGCATACCCCGTAATGTGGCCGTCGCCGTCGCGGGTTACGTCGATGGCGCGTATTACGCCGCCGGCCCCGTTTGCGGCCCCCCCGATCAGCAGTGTGTCATTGTCTAGGAATGTTAATCCGCCTAGCGGCCCCGGAACATCGTCTGGCGTACCGAGATCGGTGAAACTATAATCGACCGCGAAGTCCACTCCTAATGCGATAGCATTCGCGGGCTGCGATGCCCCAATAAGCGCCACCAGCGCCGCCGCAACAGCGGCCATTGATGCAATTTTCATGTTAATCTCCAATAGTTAGTTAAAAGCAGGAAACCCTGCACGTCTTATCCGAACACCACCCAACCCATATTTTGGAAATACTAACAAGCCTGCAGGTCGGGGAGCAAGCACCATCCGGCTAATCCAGCAAAAAACTTGGGGTTTCTGACCAGTTTGTGACGCAGATCACAGGGGGCCGTACATGGTCGCCCTGAAACCCGCCTGCAACAGTTGGGCCGGGATGATACGATTACCTATGATTACAGGAGATTACTCTATGGAGCCGACCGAGCCGATCACCATCCGCGCCACAAAGCAAACCGTCAGCGAAATCGACGCCATAGCGGCCAGTATGGAACGCTCGCGCAACTATGTGGTCAACCAGGCGCTGCGGCAATATCTGGAGACTAACGCCTGGCAGCTTGCGCGCATCAGGCAGGGCATCGACGCCGCCCGCGAAGGCCGTGTCCGTCCCGCGCAAGAGGTCTTCGCCAGCATCGCTGAAAAACACGGCTGGCCCAAATAGTGCAACTGTTATTCACTGATCTGGCGGCAAGCGATCTTGACAGCATCATAGATTATATCGCCCTGGACAATCCAACCGCCGCCGGGAATGTCTATCGCAGTGTCCTTGCCACCGCCGGACGACTAACGGAGTTTCCCGATATCGGTCGCGTGGGCAGACTTCCTGGAACGCGAGAGTATTTACTCGCCGGATTACCTTACTTGCTGGTCTATGAAGTCAATAGTGAAGCGGTGACGATTCTCGCAGTGTTTCACGCCACTGGCAAATAACGCACATGCAGTTCCGGCGTGATAATCACAAGATTGTTCTTTGGAACCGGCGTCCAGTCGTTGCGGTTTTCTGTCAGTGGTTCAGACGCAATGATCACCGCATGGGCGCGGCGGTGGGTGGGGCGCATGCGGTATTCCCCGTCCATCAGCTCGAACCGGTCGCCGGAACTGACATAAAGGGTCAACGGATCAGAATCCGTCACCGCCACATATTTCGACGCGATCACCGTCTGCCCGTCGGTCAGGGCGAAATTGCAGCGCGAAGAATCCGTAACCCCCGCCTCCAGCAGCCAGGTTTCGATCTGGCGGATGGTGAAATTCATGGCCTCGGCAAGATCGTCCACGGTGTAATCGTCCAGACGCGGCAGCAGGCGGTTTAAAAATACCGCAAAAGCGTGCTCGGAATCGGTGGTGCCATCAATAATACTGTAGACATGATCATCGAGCGAAGCGCGCAGCCGCCGCTTGATTTTGGCAAAACCATTGATTGAGCCGTTATGCATCCATAAAAACCGGTCATACTGGAACGGATGGCAGTTCGCCTCGCTGACCGCCAGGCCGGGGGTCGCCGCCCGCACATGGGCAAAAAAACAGGTGGAGCGGATTTTGTCCGCCAGCCGGTGCAGATTGCGGTTGCTCCAGGCGGGCTGCACGCTGGTGAAGACACAGGGCGTCTGATCGACCTCGGGGACATACCAGCCCACCCCGAAACCATCGCCATTCAGCGGTTCATGATGTTCGCGGGCCTTGAAGCTTTGCTGGATCAGTGATTGCGCGGACCTGGTCAGCAAGTCCGACATGAACATCTCACGGCCCTTATACACCAGAAACCTGCACATTAGTCTGGCCTCCCTTACATGGAACCGAATCTCGCAGATATATCTTAATAGCCTATTGCAAGGATGAAAAAAGCATTCAAGATTGGCTGAATCAGTATCAGCCTTATGGAGATGGCAGCATGGGACGGAGCAGGGAAATTTCGGGACTGTTGGGCGCCTTGTCGCGGCGCCAGTTCATGCAGGGCGCTGCGGCGGTGGGTGTCAGCATCACGGCCATGCCGGAATTTGCAGTTGCCGCCGGGGAAAAGCTGGTCAATTTCTATAATTGGGATACCTATATCGGCGAGACGACACTGGCTGATTTCACAAAGGCGACGGGCATTGAGGTCAAAATGGACCTGTTTGCCGATAATGACGAATTGTTCGCCAAGCTGCGATCAGGAAATCCGGGATATGATGTGATTGTGCCAAGCAGCAACTGGGTTTCGCGGATGAGTCTGGCCGGCATGCTGGAGCCGCTGGATCACAGCCTGATACCCAATATCAAACATATTGTCCCCCGCTTTATGCGGAATGCCGGTTTTGATCCGGGGCGAAAATATAGTCTGCCCTATATGTGGGGCACGATTGGAATCGGGTATCGCAAATCCAAATTTTCCGAGCCACCCGCAAGTTGGAAATGGGTGTATGACAGCGGCAAATATTCCGGCCGTTTGGCGCTGATGTCGGAAGGCGATGTTCTGTTGGGCATGGCCCTGAAATATCTGGGCTATTCTCTCAATACGCTGGATAACAAACAACTGGCCGAAGCCGAAGCGCTGATTATCAAACAAAAACCGCATATAAAGGCGTTTGCCGAAGATAATGGCCAGGATTTGCTGGCGTCCGGAGAAGTGGATCTGGTGATGGAATGGAATGGCGATATTGCCCAGCTCATGGCCGAGGACGGCGATATTGGCTATGTGGCGCCGGAAGAAGGCGGGCTGTTGTGGGAGGACACGCTGGCGATCCCGAAAGGCGCGCCGCATTTGGCAAATGCCCATGCCTTCATCAACTTTATTCATGATCCGGATGTGAATGCGGGTATCGCCACGACCGTTCAGTTTGCGACACCCAATCAGGCGGCGCTTGCCAAAATGGATAAGGCTTACACGGAAAATACAGCAATCTTTGCTCCCGAATCCATTCTGGAAAAATCAGAAATCCTGAACTATCTGGGCGAAGAGGCCATTGCCAAGCGTCAGGAAGCCTGCACACGGATTTTTGCCGCCTGATGGAGCCATGGCGTAAAACACCTTTTGTTTTTCTGGTAAGCTTTCTGCCGCCCGCGCTGTGGCTGGCGGTGTTTTTCGTGGCGCCCCTGTCGCTGTTGTGGCTTTTCAGTTTTGGTGACAAGTCAGGCATTACTGACATTGAGCTTAAATGGACCCTGACGAATTACGCGCGTGCGCTGGATCCGCTTTATCTTGGCGTAGTGCTCAAATCTCTCTGGATTGCGGGCGCCACGACCGCGATCTGTATTATGATCGGGTTGCCCGTGGCGTTGGTGATCAGTTTTGCCCCAGGCCGGGTTCAGCCGTGGTTGCTGTTGCTGATTATCCTGCCTTTCTGGACAAATCTGCTGATCCGCACCTATGCGCTGATTGCGGTTTTGCGCGGCAATGGACATGTGAATTCCGTTCTTGAATGGCTATGGCATATTGGGGATGGCATTCTGGGGATGGTGGGCCTGGGCGATTATGATCTGCTTGGGGCCGGGTTCACGCCGCTGGCGTTACTGTATAATGACGGCGCGGTGGTGACCGGACTGGTCTATGTGCACCTGCCCTTTATGGTGCTGCCGCTTTATGCCGCATTTGACCGGCTTGATCGCAGTCTGATTGAAGCGAGCCTTGATCTGGGTGCGGGGCATGTGCGGACATTTTTCAGCATCATCGCGCCGCTGGCGTTGCCTGGCATTGTCTCTGGCGTGATCATCACTTTTATACCTGCCCTTGGCGCCTATCTGACGCCGGATTTGCTGGGTGGGGCTGATAGCCAGATGATCGCCAATATTATAGAACGCCAGTTCAAGGCCGCCAATGACTGGCCGTTTGGTTCGGCGCTGAGTTTTCTGCTGATGTATGCGGCATTTTTTGGGATGGCCATGCGCGGCATCTTTACAAAGCGTGCGGCTGAAGGCGGCAGACGATGAACATCATCAAAAAAATATTTATGAAATCACCGTCAAGACCGCTTGATTATCACCGCCGCTGGCCCTTGCGCACAATATTAATTTGTACATTGATTTTTCTGTATGCGCCAATTTTCACCCTGATTGCGTTCAGCTTCAATGACAGCAAACGCAATATTGTCTGGCATGGCTTTACCCTGAAATATTACGAGAAGGCCTTCGCCAATGCCGAACTCATGCTGGCGTTTGGCAATTCACTGGCCATCGCACTGTTCAGCACCCTGATCAGCATCGTGCTGGGGTCGCTGGCGGCATACACATTATGGCGCTTCCGCTTTCCCGGGAAAGCCGCCTATGAAGGCGTCATGGTCTTGCCGGTTGTTGTCCCGGAAATTTGCATGGGGGTGGCCATGATGGCGTTCATTGCGCGCACCGGATGGCCGCAGGATGTGCCGTGGCCGCTCAATCTTGGCGCTATCACCATTGCGCATATTGCCTTCTGTTTTCCATTTGCCGCCATCGTGATCCGGGCGCGGCTGCAAAGTTTCAATCGGGAATTGGCGGAATCCGCACATGATCTGGGCGCAGGTGAATTTCAGGTGTTTCGCGACATCATTCTTCCGCATATGCGCCCAGGCATTATTGCAGGCGGGTTGCTTGCGTTTACGCTGTCGCTGGATGATTTCGTGATTACCTTTTTTACGTCTGGCCCAAACAGCGTGACCTTCCCGGTCAAGATTTATTCTATGATGCGGTTTTCCGTGACGCCAGAGGTGAATGCCGCGTCAACGGTTTTGATCATTTTTACAATCGCGCTTACCGCCATTGCGCTGCGTCTGCAATATCGCAGCCAAATGACAGAGCAGGTAAAATAATGCTGGCGCAAAATGAGCCTATCATCCGCCTGAAAGGCGTTTCCAAATTTTTTGGCGCGGCCTGTGCGGTTGACAATGTTTCACTTGATGTGATGCGCGGGGAGTTTTTTGCGTTGGTGGGCCCGTCGGGCTGTGGCAAAACAACCTTGTTGCGCATGTTGGCGGGGTTCGAGACGCCTGATACAGGCAATCTTTTTATCGATGGCCGTGACATGACGGGGGTGCGCGCGAACAGGCGGCCGGTTAATCTGGTGTTTCAGTCCTATGCCATTTTTCCGCATATGAGCGTTGCGGAAAATGTGGGATATGGCCTGAAAATTGCCGGCCTCGCACGCGATGAAATCATGGCTCGTACCGCAGAAGTCTTGCGGCTGGTGAAACTGACCGGCCAGGAAAAAAAGCACCCCGGTCAATTGTCAGGCGGCCAGCGTCAGCGGGTGGCGCTGGCCCGCGCATTGGTCATGCGGCCTGCCGTACTGCTGCTGGACGAACCTCTGTCGGCGCTGGACGCCAGGCTGCGTGAAGCCATGCAGCTTGAACTGGTGCATCTGCAAAAAACCGTGGGCATCACATTTCTGATTGTCACCCATGATCAATCAGAAGCCCTTTCCATGGCGGACCGCATTGCGGTGATGGATCAAGGCGCCATATGTCAGGTGGCGAGCCCAGGCGAATTGTATGAAGCGCCCAACTGCCGTTTCGTTGCGGATTTTATCGGGAAAATCAATCTGTTTGAAGGCGCTGCCGCCATGCATGGAAAAGATCGCATACGGATAAATTCCGCAATATTGGGCGAAGTGGAACTGACCGGCGCCGCGCGGGGCGCGGTCACTCTGGCGGTGCGGCCGGAAAAAATCCGGATTTCCTGCGAACCGCAAACACTATTGGATATTATTCAGGTGCGCGGCCGCGTCAGCGATATTGCCTATTATGGCGGATATTCAAGTGTGTTTATTGATATTGGCGCAGCGCAGCCGTTAATGGCTGACATCATGAACGCTGAGCAAAATGGTATGCGCAATGTCACGCCCGGCGATAATGTATATTGCAGTTGGCGTGCCGCCGATACGCTGCTCCTTACAGGTTAGCGCCGGGAGCGTATCCATGTCCATGGCGCGGCGCTGTTCAGGCCGGACAGGTGAACAGGATATGCCCTTCACGCCGTTGAATGCGCCAGCCCTTGGCCGTGCGCACAAATTTATCGTTATAATAGCCCGCCATCATGGGGCCCGGCACCTTGACAGGCCCCTTGCCATCCTGATCGGCGCGGAACAGGCTCAGATAGGTAACGCCTTCAGCAGTATTTGCATCCAGCACATTGGTCCAGATATTGGTGAAGATATGCAGTGACTTCCGGTTGACGGGTCGCCCTTTCAGAAATCCCATCATCGCCTCGCGGCCCTTTAGCGGCGCGCCCATGACCTCCAGTTCCCCATCTTCCACAAACAGATCGACAAAGGCGTCATACTCGAAAAAATCTATATGTCTGGCATAGGCAATACTGAGTTTTTCACAGGCCCGTTCAATCAAATCGCGTTCTGCTTCGGTCATGGTTTTTCTCCCTGTTAGCGTACCGGATCATCACTGATATGAACAGGTTGCCTGCTGAAATTGCGCCTGCTTCCCGTGTTTTATCCTTCTTTCAGGACAGCATAGCCTGTATAAGCAGCTTGAAAAACATAAATCCTGGATATCCGGACACGGCATAATCCATGACGGCCAACGCCATATCACCCTGGCACAAATTGCGCCCCATTCCTGGATGGATTGCGGCGGCGGTCCTGCTGGTGCGTGCGGTGCTTCCCATGAGCATGATGATGCCGTTGGGCTTGTCCGAGCTTACCATTTGTGGCGGGCATGGCGTCGAGACAATCCTTGTGGATCAGGACATGAACCGGGTCAATCCGGATGCGCCATCGCGGGCCGATGCGGAACATTGCGGAATCTGTACGATTGTTTTCGGTCTGGCCTGGGCCATTGCGCTGGTATCAGGTCTGGCGCCGCTGATTGTTTTTGTTCCGTTCCGCCGGGGTGATGGCTGGCGGCCGCAACATAATGGTTTCACGCTTGCGTTTCCGCGCGCCCCTCCTCACTTCGCTTAGCCTCAACTGAATTGTTTTCAAACGGCCCGGCGCAATCCTGCGCGGGCGCACATATTCATGTTCACTAAGGAAGAAACATCATGCAACCTATGTTCACGATTACCATGCGTACATCCATGCCCTTGCTTATAGGGGTTTTTCTGGCTGTAACGCCCGCGCAAATGGCGCAGGCCTCCTGCGGGGCTTCGTTCTGTTCGATCAATACCAACTGGAACATGCAGGGGGCGGCTGTCGAACCCGGCTGGCGGCTTGATCTGCGTACAGAATATATCGATCAGGATCAGCCCATGACGGGCAGTAGCGACGTTAATGTTGGGCAGATCAGGCGCCACCATGACGAGGTTAAAACCCGTAACCGCAATGTGCTGGCGGCGCTGGATTATGCGGTGAATGACCGGCTAGGTTTTTCGGTGACCGTGCCGGTCATTGATCGGGACCATGCGCATATCCATAATCATCGCGGTGCGAAAATTCCAGAAAACTGGGATTTCACGCGGCTGGGCGATATCCGCCTGCAAACCCGCTATCAATGGAGCGCCGGAAATCAGGCGCAACCCGGCCTGAGCAATTACGGCCTTAATCTGGGCGTGAAGTTGCCCACGGGTCAAATTCATGTGGATAATTCTGCTGGCGCCCGCGCAGAACGAAGCCTGCAACCCGGCACGGGCACAACGGATTTATTGTTGGGGGCCTATTTCAATCAGATGCTGAGTGATCCGGCTTCCTCGTGGTTTATACAGGGATTGTGGCAGCAGCCGCTGAATAAACGTGAAAATTATGAACCCGGTCATCGGATATCAGGCGATCTGGGGTACCGGTATGAAGCCAGCAGCAGGGTTGGATTGCTGGCGCAAATCAACACTTTGTTTGTCGAGCGTGATCGCGGCGCCGAGGCCGAACCGGGCGACACCGGCGGTAAATTTGTACATTTCAGCCCCGGCGCCACCTTCGCCGTAACGCCCAATGCGCAGTTTTACGGTTTTGTCCAGTTGCCGGTGTACCAATATGTCAACGGCGTGCAGCTGACCGCAGATTGGTCCCTGGCCGCCGGGGTGAGCGTCCGGTTCTAGCAGCGCGATGATTAGTTTTTGATTCGCTCTTCTCCCGTATCGTCCTTGCGAACGAAGTGAAGCAACCCAGGAGCCCCACAAAAAAGTCTGTGATTTTGGCTCCTGGATTGCCGCGTCGCTACGCTCCTCCCAAAGACGGCAGAGGGGGCCTACCGCCCCTCAAATTTCGGCTTGCGCTTTTCCCGGAAGGCTTTGACGGCCTCAATATGGTCATGGGTGAACGAGAGCACGCCCATATGCGAGGATACGCTTTCCAGCGCCTGGAACAGATCGCTGCGCAGCCCGTCATAGACGGCTTTTTTCGTCATGCGGATGGCCAGCGACGGGCCGTTGGCGATCCGTTCGGCGAAAGCATAGGTATGCGCCATTAATTGATCATCGGGCAGCACTTTCGAGACAATGCCCAGCCGTTCGGCTTCTTCGGCGCTGAACAGATCGCCGGTCCAGAGCAGTTCCAGCGCCCTGGTCAGGCCCACCAGACGCGGCAGCAAAAACGCGCCGCCATCGCCCGGCGCCAGGCCGACATTCACATAGGATTCGGCAAAGCGCGCGCTGGCGGCGGCAAAGCGGATATCCGCATATAGAGTCATATCCATGCCAGCACCTGTCGCCGCGCCATTGACTGCACAGATATAGGGCTTGTCCAGCGCGCTTACCGCGCGCGCCACCGGATGCACACGGGTCAGCAGATATTCCTTGAACTGGTTGGGGGTTTCATCCTTGCCCATGGTGGACAGATCGCCGCCGGAACAGAACGCCTTGCCGACTCCGGTCAGCACCACCACATTGACATCGTCCCGCGCCTGGCTTTCACGCAGTGCAGCGGCCCAGCCCAGCAGCATTTCATCGCTGAACGCATTGCGGGTTTCCGGCCGGTTCAGGGTGATGGTCGCGATCTTGTTTTTGACTTCGAACAGAATGTCCGGCATTGGCTTCCCCTTTTATGGTTTAATGGGTTAGTTTTACGCGAGCATACGTGCAATATCCAGTCAGATTGAACCGGAGCCATACATGAGCCAGAATCTGCCCTTACAGGGAATAACCGTGATTGAACTGGGTAGCAGCCTGGCCGCGCCCTATGCGGCGCTGATACTGGCCGAGATGGGGGCTGAGGTGATCAAGGTCGAGCATCCCGAGGGCGGCGATGCGGCGCGCACCTGGGGGCCGAATGGCGATCATGGGTTTTCGCTGATGTTCGAAACCTTCAACCGCAACAAAAAATCCATCACCGTTGATTTTACCAACAAGACGGAACTTGACCGGTTGCGTCAATTGATTGTGACGCGCGCCGATGTGGTGTTGCAGAATTTACGTCCCGGCGTGGTCGAGGATTTGAAACTGGATGGCCCATCCCTGCTGGCGCAAAAACCGGCGCTGATTTATTGTAATCTCGGCGCTTTTGGCGGCGCCGGGGAAATGTCGCGCCTGCCCGGCTATGATCCGTTGATGCAGGCCTTTACCGGCATGTGCGATGTCACCGGGCCGGAAGGCGGCGAGCAATGCCGGGTGGGCGTGCCGGTCGTGGATATGGGCACCGGCATGTGGGCGGCGATGGGCATTCTCACCAAATTGCTGACGCGCAAGGATGATGGCAAGGGCGGGCAGGTCGATGTGGCGCTGTATGAAACCGCCATGACCTGGATGTCGATGCCGATGGCCAGCGTCATGGCGACAGGAAAATCACCGGGACGCTATGGCCTGCGTGGGCCGGGCGGGCTTGCGCCCAATCGCGGCTATCAGGCGTCTGACGGTGTGATGATCATTACGGCTGGCACCAACGGGCAGTTCCGCAAACTGTGCGCGGCGCTGGGCCATGCGGAATGGGCGCAGGATGAACGCTTCACCACGCCGCGCGGGCGCTCCAAACATGAAGCCGAGATGAGCGCCCTGATTGGCGATGTCATTCGTACATGCACACGCGCCCACTGGATGCGGGTTCTGGATGAGGTTGGCGTTCCCAATGCGCCGGTGCATACGCCGGTCGAAGCGTTTAATCATCCGCAAACGCAGGCCAGCGGTCTGTTGCAAAAGGCCGCCGACGGGTCCACGGCGCAGGTCACACTGCCGCTGAAATTTGATCACGCCCGGCTGCCCTATCGCCACCGCGCGCCAAAACTGGGCGAGCATAATGAGTTGTTGAAAGCGTAATGATGCAGGACAGTAAACGTTGGATGATGCGCGGCGGCGTGGCTATCGTCATCCTTGTGGCGGCCTTGCTGCTATGGCGGGTGTTTCAGCCAAAATCCATGGGCGATGGCGTGACCGGCAGCAATGGGCGCATTGAAGCGGTCGAAATCGATGTGGCCGCCAAGGCTCCGGGCCGGATCAGGGACATACTGGTGAACGAAGGTGAATATGTCCAGGCGGGGCAGGTGCTGGCCAATATGGACACGGCGGTGCTGGAAGCCCAGCGCCGGGAGGCGGCTGCGCAGTTGCAGCGCGCCATCATTGGCGTTGAGACGGCGCAAATTCAGGTCACCCAGCGCGAAGCCGAAAAGGCCGCCGCCCTGGCGGTTATGGAGCAGCGCAAGGCGGAACTTGACGCCGCTAAAAAGCGCCTGGACCGTTCGGAAAAATTGGTGGGCGGTGATAATATTTCACGCCAGCAGCTTGATGATAACCGGGCGCGCTTCCAGGCCGCACAGGCCGGCGTTAGCGCGGCGGAGGCCCAGATCGCCGCAGCCGGCGCTGCCATCGCCACCGGCAAATCCCAGGTCATTGGCGCGCAATCATCGGTGGATGCGGTGCGCGCCACGGTGCAGCGCATTGAGGCGGATCTGGACGACAGTATCCTGAAATCACCGCGCGATGGCCGGGTGCAATATCGTGTGGCGCAGCCGGGCGAAGTGGTGGGTGCGGGCGGCAAGGTGCTGAACCTGGTTGATCTGGCGGATGTCTATATGATTTTCTTTCTGCCGACAGAGGATGCCGGGCGTCTTGCGCTGGGCGGGGAGGTGCGGCTGGTGCTGGACGCCGCGCCGCAATATGTCATACCCGCGCAGATTTCATTCGTGGCCGATGTGGCGCAGTTCACCCCCAAAACGGTTGAAACCGCCATTGAACGGCAAAAGCTGATGTTCCGCGTCAAGGCGCGGATCGATCCCGAACTGCTGAAACAGCATCTGCATCATGTCAAAACCGGGGTGTCCGGCATGGCCTGGCTGCGAGTGGACCCAAAGGCCGAATGGCCTGACGAGCTTCGCACCAAGTTACCACAATGAGCAGCCCTCCCTCAGGCGCAGAAATCGCCGCGCGCCTGAGTGGCGTTAGTTTGCGTTACGCTGGCAAGGCGGCGCTGGATAATATCAGCCTTGACGTTCCGGCGGGCTGCATGGCTGGGCTGATCGGCCCGGACGGGGTGGGCAAATCCAGCCTGCTGGCGCTGATCGCCGGGGCGCGCGCGATCCAGACCGGACAGATCGCGGTGCTGGACGGCGATATGGCGAGGGCGGGGCACCGGCGGCGCGTGTGCCCGCGCATTGCCTATATGCCGCAGGGCCTGGGAAAAAATCTCTATGCGCGGCTTTCGGTGTTTGAGAATGTGGATTTTTTTGGCCGCCTGTTCGGCCATGACGCAGCCGAACGCCAGCGCCGCATTGCCCAATTGCTACAGGCAACCGGGCTAGCGCCCTTCGCGGACCGGCCCGCTGGCAAACTGTCGGGTGGTATGAAGCAGAAGCTGGGCCTGTGTTGCGCACTGATCCATGATCCCGACCTGCTGATTCTGGATGAACCCACGACGGGCGTTGATCCGCTATCGCGCCATCAGTTCTGGGAACTGATTGAACGCATCCGCCAGTCGCGCCCCGGCATGAGCGTGCTGATCGCCACCGCCTATATGGAGGAGGCCGCGCGTTTCGACTGGCTGGCCGCGATGGATGCAGGGTGTGTGCTGGCCAGCGGCGCGCCGCAGGATTTGCTGGCGCATACCGGCGCCGCCACACTGGAGGCGGCGTTTATCGCATTATTGCCGGAAGAAAAACGCCTCGGCTACCGGCCCGTGACCGTGCCGCCGCGCGATCCCGCTATTGATCATGATGTTGCGATTGAAGCCAGAGATCTGACCCTGCGCTTTGGTGATTTTACCGCCGTCGATCATGTGAGTTTCCGTATCCTGCGCGGCGAGATTTTTGGCTTTATCGGTTCCAATGGCTGTGGCAAGACGACGACCATGAAAATGCTGACCGGCCTGCTGCCTGCAAGCGAGGGTACGGCGCATCTGTTCGGACAGCCGATGCAATCGCGCGACATCGAAACCCGCAGGCGTATCGGCTATATGTCGCAGAGCTTTTCACTCTATTCCGAACTGACGGTGCGGCAAAATCTGCATCTCCATGCCCGCCTGTTCCGCCTGCCGCCGGATATGATCCCGGCAAGGGTCAGCGAAATGCTGCAACGCTTCGATCTGACTGGCGTCAGCGATGCGCTGCCCGCCGCATTGCCGCTGGGGCAGCGCCAGCGGCTGTCCCTGGCGGTCGCCATGATCCATGCGCCGGAGATACTGATTCTGGATGAACCGACATCGGGCGTCGATCCGGTGGCGCGCGACGCCTTCTGGCAGATCATGATTGATCTGGCGCGCCGCGACAGAGTGACAATCTTTATTTCAACCCATTTCATGAATGAGGCCGAACGCTGCGACCGCATCGCGCTGATGCATGCGGGGCGGGTTCTGGTCAGCGATACGCCAGCGGCGGTGATCGAACAGCGCGGCGCGCAAAGTCTGGAAGAGGCCTTTATTGGCTATCTGGAAGACGCGGCACAGGATGTGGCGCCAGAAGCGCAGCCGGAACCAGCAGCGCCGGCGCAATCTCCCGCCGCGCATAGCATGCAACGGCGCTGGTTCGATATACGGCGCATGTTCAGTTATGCACGGCGTGAGGCCCTGGAATTGCGCCGCGATCCCATCCGCCTGACCCTGGCGCTGCTGGGCAGCGTCATCCTGATGTTTGTCGTGGGCTATGGCGTGAATCTGGATGTGGAGGATTTAAGTTTTGCTGTTCTGGACCGCGACGATACGGTTGCCAGCCGGGACTATGCGCTGAATATTTCCGGTTCGCGCTATTTCATCGAACAGGCGCCGATTGCCAGCTATGAAGATCTTGACAGGCGCATGCGCGCAGGCGAACTGAGCCTGGCGATTGAAATTCCACCGGGCTTTGGCCGCGATCTGGCGCGCGGCGATACGGTGCAGATCGGCGCATGGATTGATGGCGCCATGCCGCAGCGCGCCGAAACCGTGCAGGGCTATGTGCAGGGCATGCATCTGCAATGGCTGGCGGGCAGATATCCGTTGACCAATCTTATGAATATAGAGACGCGGTTTCGCTATAATCCCGATGTGAAAAGTCTGGTGGCGATGGTTCCCGCAGTCATACCACTGCTACTGCTGCTGATTCCGGCGATGCTGGCGGCGTTGAGCGTGGTGCGTGAAAAAGAGCTTGGCTCCATCATCAATCTTTATGTCACGCCGGTAACCAGGCTGGAATTTCTGCTCGGCAAACAACTGCCTTATGCCGGGCTGGCGATGCTGAATTTTCTGTTGCTGACAGCGCTTGCAATCACGGTGTTCGGTGTGCCGCTGAAGGGCAGTTTTCTGACCCTGGCCGCAGGCGCATTGCTATATGTGATTTCGGCCACCGCCATCGGCCTGCTGATCTCCAGCTTTATGCGCAGCCAGATCGCCGCGATCTTTGGCACGGCGGTGCTGACCATCCTGCCCGCCGTGACATTTTCCGGCATGATTGATCCGGTGTCGTCACTGGAGGGCGCGGGCCGTATGATAGGCAATATCTATCCTGCGACGCATTTCATCACCATTTCACGCGGGACTTTTTCAAAAGCGCTGGGCTTTGCGGATTTGTACGCTGCGTTCATCCCCCTGCTGATTGCCGCGCCGGTACTGATCGGCCTGGGCGCGGCGTTATTGAAAAAGCAGGAGGCCTGAACATGCGCGCCGCCAATATTCTGTATCTGGGCGTCAAGGAACTGCGCAGCCTGGTGCGCGATCCGGTGATGCTGATGCTGATCATCTATGCCTTTTCATTCGCCATTTATGCGGCGGCCGAGGCGCTGCCGCAAACCCTTAACAAGGCGCCGATTGTGATTGTGGACGAGGACCGCTCGCCACTGTCGGCGCGCATCAGCGGCGCATTCTACCCGCCCTATTTTGTCGCGCCGGTGATGATCGATCAGACCGGAATGGATGCGCAGATGGATGCCGGGCTGGCCACCTTTGCACTGAATATTCCCCCCGATTTTCAGCGCGACGTTCTGGCCGGGCGCGCGCCCACGCTGCAATTGAATGTGGATGCCACCCGCATGAGCCAGGCCTTTACAGGCAGCGGTTATGTGCAGGCCATCGCCGCCGCCGAAGTGCGCGAATTTGTGCAGGGCTATCGCGGGGCCGCCGCACCGCCTGCCGAACTGGTCATGCGGGCGCGCTTTAATCCGCAGCTTCAGGACGCCTGGTTTGGCTCGGTGATGGAGTTGATCAACAATGTCACCATGCTGTCGATTGTGCTGACCGGCGCTGCGCTGATCCGCGAACGCGAGCATGGCACGGTGGAGCATTTACTGGTGATGCCCGTCACCCCGTTTGAAATCATGACCAGCAAGGTCTGGGCCATGGGGCTGGTGGTGCTGATTGCCTGCGGGCTGTCGTTATTTTTCGTAATTGAGGGGGCGCTGGCGGTGCCCATCGAAGGCTCACGCGCGCTGTTCCTGACCGGGGCCGCGCTGCTGCTGTTCGCCACCACATCAATGGGAATATTTCTGGGCACCATTGCGCGTTCCATGCCGCAGTTTGGACTTCTGCTGTTGCTGGTGTTGCTGCCGCTGCAGATACTTTCCGGTGGCACAAGCCCGCGCGAAAGCATGCCCGCTGCCATTCAGCTATTGATGCAGGGCGCGCCCAACACGCATTTTGTCATGCTGTCGCAGGCCATTCTGTATCGCGGCGCGGGGCTGGAGGTGGTGTGGCCGGAATTCATTAAAATCGCCCTGATCGGCGCCATCCTGTTCAGCCTGGCCCTGGCGCGCTTCCGCCGCACCATCGGCGAGATGGCGTAACAGGTACATGCTCTTGACGCGCCCATCCCCCTGTCGCATGCTGACACGAAGCACAATAACATCCTGCAAGAATAGCAGGGGTGACAACGAGGGGAGAGGGCATAATGGCGCAAAAGCACATTCTTGATGGCTACAAGATTGTAGATTTCACGCAGGTTCTGGCGGGGCCAAGCTGCACCCGCGCCATGGCGGAAATGGGCGCCGAGGTTATCAAGCTGGAAATTGCGCCGGGCGGCGATATGACCCGCAACCTGCCCTGGCTGCGCAATGGCCGCAGCGGCTATTTCATTCAGCAGAACCGGGGCAAGCAATCGCTGTGCCTTAACCCCAAGACACCCGAAGGCCTGCATATCATCAAGGAACTGATCAGGGATGCGGACGTTTTCATCGAATCCTTTTCGCCGGGCGCCATTGGCCGCATGGGGCTGGGCTGGGATGTGGTGCATGCGCTCAATCCGCGGGTGGTGATGTGTTCCATTTCCGCGCTTGGGCAGACCGGGCCGCTCAGCCAGTTACCGGGTTATGATTATATCGCCGCCGCCTATGCGGGCATTCTCGATAATATCGGCTATCCCGACGGGCCGCCGCTGCTGACCGGCATGGCGATTGGCGATGTCAGCACCGGCATGAATGCATTTGGTGCGATCATGGTGGCGCTGCTCGACCGGTCGCGCAGCAATGAAGGCCAGTATCTGGATATTTCGCTGCTGGATACGTATTTTCAAATGCATGAAGTGAATGTGCAGCATTATTCGGGTTCCGAAGGCGCGATGATGCCGACACGGTTTGGCAATCTGCACTCCTCGATTTTTCCCATCGGGATTTTCAAGGGCCGCACAGGGTACATATTCCTGCTGGCGGTGCCAGCGACTTGGCCGGCCTTCTGCAAGGTGATCGAACGCGAAGATCTGATCGAGCATCCCATGTACGCCACGGTGCCATTGCGCGCTGAAAACCGTTTCAAACTGGCGGCCGAAATTCAGGCATGGTGCGACAGGCAGCCCAGTGATGCAGCCATCATCAAAAAATTTCAGGACGCGCATCTGCCGGTTGCGCCGATCCTGTCTGTGCCGCAGGCGATGGCGGAACCGCATCTGATCGAGCGCGGCGTGGTGCGCACCATTCATGACCGGGGGTTTGGCGAGCTGAAAATTCCCAATATCCCACAGCGTTTTTCAAAATATCCGGACCGGCTGGAATTGCAGGCGCCTTTTATTGGCGAACATAATGCACAGGTGCTGCGCAAACATCTGGGCTATAGCGACGAAAAGATCAGGGCGCTGGTGGATGCGGGTGTTCTGCATGCCGAACCCATTCCCGCAGCAGCGGAATAATTAAACCTACATAAGGAAAAAGAAAATGGCAGGAGATATGGAAGGCAAAGTCGTGCTGGTCACCGGTGCGGGTTCAGGCATTGGCCGGGAGTCGGCGCTGGTGTTCGCGCGCGAAGGCGCCAAGGTGATGGTCGCCGACATCAATGAAAAAGGCGGCGAGGAAACCGTCGGCCTGGTGAAACAGATGGGCGGCAAGGCCAGCTTCGTGCGCTGCAATGTCGCCAAGGGGCCGGAGGTTGAGGCCATGGTCAAGGCCACCGTCGATACCTTTGGCCGTCTGGATGCGGCGTTCAACAATGCCGGCGTTGAAGGCGACACCCGCGCCACCATCATTTCGTGTACGGAGGAAAACTTCGATCTCAACATCGCTGTCAATCTGAAAGGCGTATGGTGGTGCATGAAATACGAAATCGAACAGTTCCTGCGCCAGGATTCGCCCGGCGCCATCGTCAACACGTCGTCGCTGGCGGGCATTGTCGGCGTGCCGCGCGGCAATGCCTATGTGGCGGCGAAACACGGCGTCATCGGCCTGACCAAAACCGGCGCGCTGGAATATGCCCGCAAAAATATCCGCGTGAATGCGGTCTGCCCCGGCGCCATTGAAACCCCCATGCTGGACCGCATCGCGGGCGGTACTGAAAAAGGTTATGAGGCGATGCGCCGCATGGAACCGGTCGGCCGCCTGGGTAAACCCTCCGAAATCGCCGAGGCCGCGATGTGGCTATGCTCGGATCGCGCGTCGTTTGTTACGGGGCTCGCCATGTCAGTGGATGGCGGAAGTTTTGCGCGGTGATGTAGCAAGGTCCATGATGGCGTGATCGCAACGTCACCCTATTTTCGGCTGGCGGATGTCTTCTTTTCTGACTCAAAACTGATCCGCAAGCGTGTCCCGGCCGCTTTTGCAAAGCACGTCACGGGCGCGCCGAAGGGATCGAGCGGCCACTTTCCAGCCTCGCAATGGCGCTTTGCGATGTTGCCATGCGTTCGGCCAATTGTTCCTGGGTCAGCCCCGCCTTTACGCGCGCTTCGATAATGGCCTGCGCAAGAGCAAACTCCTCTTCAAGGGCCTCATATTCCTTGCGATATTCTTTGTCCGTCATCCATTTTGCATGCAGGTCTTTGATTTTAGTCATCTGTCATCTGATACCCTTCGCCCGCTTAGAATTTTTCCCAGGGCGCATTACTGATTTGGCCTAGATCACGGCTTCCATGCACAACACTGATAATATCAATTTGTTCATCACTGAGCACCCAATAGATGATGCGATATTGTTGATAAATTACCTCACGGATATCGTGGCGCTGGAACTCCGGCACTGTACGGCCACTTAACGGATGCAGATCCAGACGGTCTACTGCCGCCATGAGTTGTTGCGCAAATTGTTGAGCGTAAACCGGCGCATCACGGCTGATATAATCGAAGACGCCATCAAGTGCATTAAGTGCAGGGTCCGTCCAGTTAACGCGCACGGTCCAAGAATCGCTTTTTGACTTCACTATGTGGAGTAACCCGGCCCTCGCGGGCGGCTTGCATGCCCAAATCGATCTGTTGCTTTACATATAGCGTATAGAGGCCGTCGCTCAATTCGTATCGGATATCGCTCAGGGTAGCGTCGTCGGGTAGCTGATCGAGCAGATGCCTAACTTGGTCCTTAGCCGTTTGCATGCACCATTCTCCATTGGGGATTTTGTCGCCCGTGTCGGTTGCTTGGCTTTACGACACCAATTATCGGGGGCTGCCGCTAAATATGCAACCTTGGTTATCCCCGGCCTCACCTGACCCTAATATTATCCAGCAACCGGGTCTTGCCGATGCGCGCGGCGACGATCAGGCGCGCGGGGCGCGGGCCAATGCAGGTGAGCGGCGTTAAATCCTCGGCGTCGCATAGTTCGAGATAATCGACGCTATCGAAACCGCCGCGCAGCAATTCGGCTTGCCCCCAGGCAAGATGCGCCGCCGCACCCGATCCATCGGCCAAACGCTGCGCCACTGCCTGCAAGGTGCGTGGGATGGCCAGCGCCTGTTCGCGCTGGGCGGGGTTGAGATAGACATTACGCGACGATAGCGCCAGACCATCCGCTTCGCGCACCGTGGGTACGCCCACAATCTCGGCTGGAATATCCAGATCGCGGGCCATGCGGGTGATGGTTTTAAGCTGCTGATAATCTTTCTCGCCAAAAAACGCGGCGTCGGGCAGCACCTGTAACAGCAGTTTGGTGACAACGGTGGTTACGCCCTGAAAATGTCCGGGCCGCGCAGCACCACACAGGCCTTCGGTCAGGCCGGTGACATTCACCGTGGTCGATGTGCCCGGCGGGTACATGATGCCGACAGTGGGCAGATACACCAGATCGGCATGCGCGGATACAAGCTTGTCCAGATCGGCGGCCTCGTTGCGCGGATAGGCGTCGAAATCCTCGTTCGGGCCGAACTGCGTGGGGTTGACGAATATCGACACCACAACTTTGTCGCAGCGGGATTTCGCGGTTTGCACCAGCGTGATATGGCCGTCATGCAATGCGCCCATGGTCGGCACAAAGCCGATGCGCAGGCCCAGCAAACGCCAGGCATGCACCTGCGCGCGCAGATCGGAAATGGTGCGGACGGTCGCGATAGCCGGATTTCCCATCCGTTACACCATTATTGTTCCGTGGACAGATTAACCTGCAATTTGCGCCAGGCGGGGTTTGGATGCAGATTGTTTCTGCTTGTACACATTTTTCTGCGCCGGAAATTCGCGCCTGCGCACGGCGTTCGCATAGGCGTCGATGGCGCGCCGGGTTTCGCCGGCCACATCGCCGAACACCTGCACGAATTTGGGAACATCCTGACCAAACAGGCCCGTCATATCTTCGCTGACCAGTATCTGCCCATCGCACACGGATGAGGCGCCAATGCCAATGGTGGGAATGTCAACCCGCGCGGTAATGTCTTTCGCCAGATCTTCAACCATGCCTTCCAGCACGACACAGAATGCGCCCGCTTCGGCGATGGCGATGCTGTCATCGAGAATGGCTTTGGCTTCGCGTTCGCCATGGCCGCGCGAACGATACCCGCCCAGCGTGTTGACCATTTGCGGGCGCAGGCCCGTATGGCCCATTACCGGAATGCCACGTTGCGAGAGGAAATGCACCGTGTCGGCCATCTCGCGCCCGCCTTCAAGTTTGATCCCCGCGCATCCCGTTTGCGCCATCACGCGCGCACAATTGCGAAATGCGGCCTCGGGTGATTCCTGTGTGGTGCCGAACGGCATGTCCACAATCACACAGGCGCGCCTGGAACCGCGCATGACCGCCTGGCCATGGGCGATCATCATGTCGAGCGTAACCCCCAACGTGCTGTCCATGCCGTACAGCACCATGCCCAGTGAATCGCCGACCAGCATTAGATCGACCACTTCATCCATCATGCGCGCCATGGGCGTGGTGTATGCCGTCAGGCAGACAAGCGGCGTGCCGCCTTTGCGCGAACGTATGGCCGGTGCCGTGATGCGGCAAACTGTATTGGTTTTGCTCATTTTGAAGTCTCCCTGGAACCCGCCGGTCTTCGCCGGTTTTCGGTCAAGTCAGGTGGGGAATATAGTCATTATTCAGCTACAAAGCGATTCATATGTTTGCCAGAAAACAGATTTTTATCAAATCAACGGATAGCGCCCCGGCGATAGAGTTGATACAGCAACCGGGGGGCGGCCAATATGGGATGGCGGCGCTGCCAGGGGCTTAACGTCAGCGCAACGCCGGAATGACGCTCCACCTTCCAGAGTAAATAGTCAACGCCGCCCTCAAAGGTAAACGCCCCTTTGCAGAGCCGCAGAATGGACAGGATTTTTCCCGCATGGCGCCGTAAAGCCCAGTGGCCATGCGCGGCGCCGGGCAAGGGATGTGGTGAATCTAATTCAAGCGAATTAAAAATCCCGTCATAATAGTCAGGATCATTGTCATAAATAAGCTGTGGCCGGTTGCCCCGTTCCACCCGCAATTCCGCGCCATAGGTCAGGGCGAAAAGCCGGGTCCAGAAAACAGACGACGCGGGGGAGGCTGGCGTGCAGTGTAGCGCCCAGCCGCATGCGGTGTGCACAGCCTGCATCAATGCTGCTATGACCTGCTTTTTTGCATCATCATCGGCGGCATATAACAAGGATGAAGGCTGGGTGAAGCGCGCCCACAGCGTGGTGTCGATGGAATTCGGGCGCATCCGGCTTGCAAATTGATCCAGTGAAATGACGGTTACCTTTGAGGCAACAGGAGAGGCCGGATCGCCCGCACGCATGAACGAGACATCGGGCGGCATCAGCCTGTTCATCAGGGTACGGAACAGGGATGCGTGATAGTTGCGATAGCGATCCACCAGCACGTAGAAATCCAGCACCCCTTCGGGCTGATCAGAACGGCGGCAGGAACCGTAAAACAGAATTGCCCGCACTGCGCCGCCATGTGCGGCAAGAATGGCGTCCACCACCATTTGCGCGGCGCTGTTGGCGGGCTGCGCCAGCGTGGTTTCAAGCAGCGTGATCAGTGCAGGGTTTGGGGCAGTGTTCATGGATGCACAAAATCCATCGTGCGGCGGGCGGAAAGTTTGATCAAACCGGAAGGGCCGGGATCAAACAATTCACCATCCACTGTAAAGCGCGATGTCAGGCGCAGTGTCAGGTGATCGGCGCTGCCGCTGCGATATCCGGCCGCCTCCATCCATGGCCGTGGGTGGCCGCGCAATACGGGCAGCAGCGCGGATATAAGACGCACGGGCGGACCATCAATCACGGTATAGCGGATCGTGCCGGTGTGTGGTCCCCAGAACGGGTTCAATCCCATGGTGATGCGTTGCGAGCTTGTCGCCAGCATGATGAACTGTTCGCCGTCCTGCACCAGGGCGCCATCGGCGGTCAGGGCGGTCACGGTATTTTCACCGGCCTTGCCGCGCATGGTCCGCACTACCATGGACGCAATCGTCACCGCCACTGCCAGCCCGTGATACAGGCCCAGCGCATTGGCTTGCGTTTGCGCCAGTTCAGTCCCCCGCGAAAAGGCGCCCGCGCCAAAAAACAACCCGCAAATGGGCGGGGCGGGATTGTTATGCCGGGTAATGTCCAGTACCGGGCGGCTGACCTTGTTCCGGTCCAGCAGGCCTTTGCTGGCGGCATCAAGAATTTGCCGCAATCCTTCCGGCCCGTAGGTTACGGAACCTACATCATAGGCAACCATATTTGTCTTGCCGCCGGGAATGATGCTGAGTGCGGGCCGCCATTGCGGATCGATCTGCCATAGCGCGGTCAGCACATCGCGTACAGTGCCATCGCCGCCATTGATGGCGATAATATTTGCGCCCTGCTGTTTGAAGCCGGTTAACGCCGTTAGCAGTTCTGCCTGTGTCTCGGGTTCTGCAAAGCCCGCAAGGAAGTCGCATTCCGGCATATCACGCAGCACTGTGGGTCCGCGCAGATTGCGGTGGCTCTTCGGGTTGCTGATAATGGCCAGCCGGTTCAACTGGTCAGCCAGGATCGGATGGGTTCGCGGCGCAGCCTATAGCCGATAGCCTGACCAATTTGTGTGAAATGCACACCAATAGAGCATAACGTCCAGATGGCGACGGCCACCATGCCAATATCCGGCCGGCCCAGCATGGCGCCCGCCATGAGAATAATAAGATTGGGATTGCGCCGCGCATTTATCAGACGGAAGCGGCTGTCAAAGGGCCGCCACACATGTGGGGTGATTCCAAAGAGAAATTCGAATCCGCCTTCCTGCAACCGCTGTATCACATAGCCGCCAATGACGATGGCGGTAATAATATCGGCCTGCCACAGGCTGCCGCCCGCTGCCGTAATGCCTGCAATCCATGCCCAGTACCAGAAGGGCGGATGGACCAGATCAATGCCGTGATCGAAAATATTTCCGAATGGGCTGGAATTCACCGTTACCCGCGCCAGTTTCCCGTCCACCGTATCCAGAAATGTCATGCCCCATGCCGCTGCCAGCCCCCAGCCGAACAGGCCATTGGCGAATAAAAAATATGCCAGCACCGTCAGAACCGCACTGAGCGAGGTAACCATATTGGGTGTGACGCCGGTTGCAGCGCAGGCGCGCGTCACATGATAGGCCGGCCAGGGCCAGACATATTTCGTCACAATATCGGTAACCCCCTTATAGACAGCGCCAAACAGATAACGTTCGATCTGGCTTTTGGTCGCTGCGGTGATGGGCATGATAAAGGCGGTGATGCGCTTTTTGGTCTCGTGGTTGTAATCTTCGGCTTCCGCCAGGGCCAGGGCCGTGGCGCTCACGCCATCGGGCAGCCCAATTCTCTCCAGGGGCACCGTGCGCTGCATGATCTCCGCCATGACAGAAGCATGGGCCGCCGGAATATGGGCCGCCACCAGATAACCAGAGACCGGATCCGTCAAATATTTCCCCGGACTGGCAATCAGTCTGCGCAATAAATTGTCTTCGATCAGATAGCCCGCATGGACCAGCACCACGAACGGTTCAGCCATATCCGGCGCAGTCCAGGGGGCAATGCCGGTCATGCCAAAGCCATGCAGGGTGCGGGTAAGCCGCGCAGCCCCGCCCAGCCCCCAGATCGGCACAGGGGAATCGCCGACCAGACGGATTGCAGCATTTTTCACGGGATCAGACATCAGGCGGGCGGCTTTCTATAAGTGGACCCAAGCCCCACTTATACAAACGGGGTGGCAAGAAAGCCAGTTGAAGCCTTATATAGGCGCAGGGCGCTGCGACCGCCGGATGATTTTAGGTGGAATCACCCCACACTCGGTGTCACCCCGGATTTATTCCGGGGTCCAGGGCCACGAGGAAAAGTCTGAGTTTTTGGCTCTGGACCCCGCAACAAGTGCGAGGTGACACCCTGGGTGGGCGACTCTACCTCAATGCAGTACGCTCCAGACGGTTTCTCCGGTTGGTGGAAACGCTCCCGAGGAAGGTGGGCCATGCCCGCCGCCTCGCCATGCCGCCCCACATCGAGGGGGAGCCTTCTGGGAGTTCGTCAGCCCATGCACAGCCAGGCGCAAGGCGCTTGGCTGAACCGGTGTCGTCGGTGGTGTCTGGTGGTGGTGTCCTTTGTGGTAGCTCTGCTACTCAGATTCGGACACGGATTCCGAATGCAAGCGCGCCAGCCACAAAAATGAACGGCCTCGGGGTTTCCCCCGAGGCCGTCACCTTGGCGGTCGTCGCCGTCCCCGGCTGTACCGCCTGCACAGCGTGGCGCATCAAGGGGGCTGAGTTCAACCCTCATGCTGCGCCTGCAGCCGCGTCGCAAGGGTCAATGAAATTAACGCACGGATGTTGGATTGTTATGCTTCTCTGATTTTTTGGATGAAGTTGTCAACTCCACTGCGCAGGTTTTCAGCTTGATGCGAAAGTTCTTTTGCTGCGCCTTGTAGCTCACCGGCTGCCGAGCCGGTTTCTCCGGCTCCCATAGAAACAGCCTCAATATTGGCTGTGACGTCCCCGGTACCGCGCGCGGCCTCCTGTACGTTTCGAGAAATCTCCTGTGTCGCGGAGCCTTGCTGCTCGACGGCTGCAGCGATGGCGGCTGCTACTTGGTCGATTTCCTTGATGGTCTCGCTAATCTCGCGGATAGCTCCTACTGTTTCACTTGTTGCGGCCTGCATGCCTGTAATTTGCGCGCTGATTTCCTCGGTCGCCTTTGCTGTCTGGCTAGCGAGATTTTTTACTTCGGAGGCCACGACTGCAAAGCCTTTGCCAGCCTCGCCTGCCCGTGCAGCTTCAATCGTAGCGTTAAGCGCCAGCAGATTTGTTTGGCTGGCGATATCGCTGATGAGCTGTACCACTTCGCCGATACGCTGGCTCGCTGCTGCTAACTCGCTAACTTTTTGATTGGTGCGATCAGCCTTGTTTACCGCGTTTTGCGCGGTGGTGGCTGATGTTTGTACCTGGTTGGAAATTTCTCTTATCGAGGCGGTGAGTTCCTCAGTCGCGCTGGCTACTGTTTGCACGTTGCTTGATGCTTGTGTCGCTGCCGCCGCGACTGTGGTTGCGCGCGCCGAGGTGTCAGACGCGGTGCGCCCAAGGGTGTCAGACGATGCTTTCATTTCCGTCGCTGAGCTGGCGACGGTATTGACAATACCTTTGATGTTTGACTCGAATTCATCGGCGAGTTTTTGCATCATCAGGCGTTTTTCACGGTCAGTACGCGCCCGTTGCTCTTCCGCTTCTCCTTCTAGTTGTTGAGCGCGAAGGCCGTTCACTTTTAGCACCTGAACGGCATCGGCGAGTTCGCCGATTTCATCCTTTCGACCTTCATAGGGAATCTTTGTCTCATATTGTTTTTCTGCCAATAAGCGGGTTACTCTGGATATGCTGCGCAAAGGGGTGGTTATTTCTCGCTGCAGATACCAAACCGACATAATTGAAAGAACGAGAAGGACGCCCCCGATGATTTCGCTACTCAGAACCGTATCTTTCACAATTTCGTGAATGTGGTCGCTGATTTTATCGGATTCTGAAATATGTTGATCCGTAAGCTCTTTTAAGAGTCTGGCGAAAGGCTCTATCGAGTTTGGCGCTTCTGTTGCAGCAAAGAGCTTTAGCCCTTCTAAATTATTTGCCCTTAAAAGGTCAATAAACTTGGATACAGCTTGGTTCCGCTTGGCATACATCGCCAAGTATTTCTCAGTTGCTGATTCCGGGTGAATTTTCAAATATGAATCAAGATGTCCGGCAATGGCTGGATTGGACTGGCTGATGGTTTCAAGCGCTGCAGTGGTAGAAATTAGTTCTTGTGATGCCTTGTAAACGGTCTGCAGAATATCGCTCGTGCACATCGACACGGCTTTAAAGAGGTGATCCACACTCGGCGTTTTTTGTTCTTGGATGATGCGGGCGTCATCATCGATATTCCAGTAAGCAAAGATGCTTTTGGCGAGAATTCCGCCGCTGGCGAGCAAAAGTGTTCCAACCAGTAAGATTAGCTTTATACGGATAGTCATGATTTCACCTCAGTAAGCAATAAACCTCAGTAAGCAATAAACCTCAGTGAGCATTAAAAAATATTTAAGGCGCATCGGCGCGTGTGGGTACACACGCGCCGACCGGGTGCTAAAGCGTTTCATTATTTAACGGAATCGTATCCGGCATTTTCGAAATAGTTTGCGCATTCGTCTGACTTGATAGTGCTGACGAGATGTCCGACATGGCGCCATGTGTCATCCACAGTCCTTTTTTGCGCCGCTGCCTGCCGCGCCTGCGTTTGTGGCGTGGCAGCAGCAAATGCAGGTTCTCGTTGAACGGCCGGACGCGCCAATAAATATAACGGTAGATTGACTCATGGCTGATTACAGATTTACCCTGCGCCAGCATCAGCCGGCCCGCGATCTGTTCAGGCGACCATCCCATTGCAGGGCGGTCGAAGACCTGTTTGCGGAGTTCCGGCTGGCGTTCCAGCTTATAGGTTCGTCCCCGCGCATGGCGGCGTTGCGTCAGCTCCTGCGCCCGGACTGGGTCCTATCCGCCGCGCCAACGGTGTGAATTTTTGCTGTTACGCTTCAGTTCCCGGCTGATCGTCGAAACATCCCGGCCAAGCGTTTTAGCGATAAACCGAAGAGAGTGAGCGTCTGCATGCAAACGATAAATCTCTATCCGCTCGTTAAGGCCGAGCTGGCCATAGCTTGTTCCCATTGCAACACCTTTGCAGAGTGTTGCACCTGATTCGTGAACTCAAGGGGGGCCAGAGCCAAAAACTCGGACTTTTCCTTGTGGCCCTGGACCCCGGAATAAATCCGGGGTGACAGATTGAGGGCAAGGCGCGCCCCAACCTGAACGCATTATGCTCTAGAATACGGCCGACCCCTCGGGGGGTAGCTTACGTTCATGGAAAGCGCCTGAACAAAACAACAATTAAATCAACAGCATCCAGATAGAGAAATCTGCATGAAAGCCCTCATCCTGCCAGCTAAATATCTTGTTATAGCCGCGCTTTTTGCGCTTCTGCGCCATACCTGCCGGCGCAACGCCGGTCACCTCTGCGTCATTCGGAAAGACAATCCTGCTGGCGGAAATCAACCCGAATATTCGATCAGGGCTATCCGGTCTGGCCCATACCCAATTCATCGAAAAATTCCTGTTTCAGGATTTCACCGGGGTGCGGGTTATGCAACCGGCGCGCTGCCGACATAGCACTGGTCTTCTTGCAACCATTCAACAATTTTTGCGTATTTCGCACTGTCTTTCATTGCTTTGATTCCTCCAGGGCCAGCCTTTTCCAATTCGGCTATCAAGTCCTGATTTCGCCCCCTCACTCCTTCTTCCCCGTCTCCCGGTAATCGCCGAACTCCGCGTCGCGGTTGCTCAGCGCGGTGGTCAGGCCTTTTTCGCCGATGGATTTGATCCAGGTTTGCGAGGTTTCGGTGAAGCTGGCCAGTGCCTGGATTTCGGTGGTGGCGCGCAAGGCGGCGCGGATGCCCATAATGTCCATCTGGCGGTGGACGCTGCGCTTGTTGAACTGTTGCAGGTCTGGCGGCACCTTGGCGACGCGCGCCGCCATTTCCAGCACCTTGGCTCCCAACTGGCTGGCGGGAACGGACGCGTTGGCGAAACCGCATTCGGCGGCCTCGATACCGGTCATGCTGTCGCCGGTCAGCATCATTTCCATGCCCTTGCGCATGCCCATGACCCAGGGAAAAAACTGATTGTCGGGCGGGCTGATGGAACGCACCGGCGGATAGCCGATTTTGGCGTCATCGGCCACATAGATCAGATCGCAGGACTGCGCCAGTTCCATGCCACCCGCCAGACAGTAACCCGTCACCTGGGCGATAACAGGTTTTGCCAGATCCCAGATATAAAAACAGCCATCCAGCACATGGCGCGGCCAGTTGGCAAGGCCCCCCGCCGTATAATAGGGCTGCCCCCTGGTCACATTGGTCTTCAGATCATAGCCCGCGCTGAACGCCTGTTCATTGCCACGGATGATCATCACGCGCACGGAACGGTCCTGATCGGCGCGGGTGAGCGCATCGAACAGTTCACCGCGCAGGGCATTGCTGAGCGCATTGCGCGCCTCGGGCCGGTTCAGGGTGATGCGGCGGATATATTCCGTGCCGGGCGGGGTATCGACAATAATAAATTTATACTCAGGGGCGTCGGTCATCTGGTTTCCTCCCAATTGTCTTTCAGGTTAGTATAGGATTTGGGTATAGATTAAAGCATTGGCCAGCGAAGGAAAGCAGAGATGCAAAGCGAAGTGAAACAGGTGCAACTGGTTGAGGTCGGCCCGCGCGACGGGTTGCAGAATGACCCGGCCATTCTGGATGTGGACACCAGGATTGAATTCATCACCCGGCTGGTGGATGCAGGCGTAAAACGCATCGAGGCGGTCAGCTTCGTCAATGACAAGCGGGTTCCCGCCATGGCCGGGGCCGAAGCCGTGATGGCGGGCGTGCCGCGCGGGCGGGGGGTCAGTTATATCGGTCTGGCGCTGAATCAGCGCGGGTTTGATCGCGCCGTGCTGGCCGGTGTGGATGAAGTGAATTATGTGGTTTGCGCGTCCGATACGTTTAACCAGCGCAATCAGGGCGCGCCGCGCGCCGCCACCCTGGCCGCCATGCACGACATTGCACGCGCGGCGCGCGACGCCAAACTGCCGTGCAGCCTGACCATCGCCACTGCCTTTGGCTGCCCGTTTGAGGGCGAGGTTGATCTGGCGATTGTGACCGAAATTGCGCGTCAGGCCGCAGACGCGGGCGTGGTGGAATTGGCGCTGGCCGACACTATTGGCGTTGCCGACCCGTTCAGCGTGAAGACACGTGTAGCGGCGGCGCGCGCGGCGGCGCCGGGCATCACACTGCGCTGTCATTTTCATAACACCCGCAATACCGGTATCGCCAGCGCCTATGCCGCCATCGAGGCGGGCGTTGCGGTGCTGGACGCCAGCACCGCCGGCATTGGCGGCTGTCCGTTCGCACCCAAGGCCACCGGCAATATTGGCAGCGAGGATCTGCTGTATATGCTGCACCGCATGGGGATCGAAACCGGCATTGATCTGCCGAAACTGATCGGCGTGGCGAAGTGGCTGGAAGGGGCGCTGGGCCATGCGACTTTTGCGCAGGTCAGCCGGGCGGGCCTGTTTCCGGCGACGGCTGCTTAAGACGCATGACGGAAATCACGATTTGCAGCTGGAACATCAACTCCGTCCGCCTGCGCATTGACACCGTGTCGCGGTTTTTGCAGGAATATCAGCCTGACGTGCTGTGCCTGCAGGAAACCAAAGTCGTCAATGATCAGTTCCCGGATAAAATGTTCCGTAAACTGGGATATGATTCCATCGCGCTGAATGGGCAGAAAGCCTATCACGGGGTGGCGATCCTGTCACGCCTGCCCATTCAGGCGACAGAGGCGCGGGAATTTTGCAGCAAGGGCGATGCGCGCCATGTGGCGGTGACCCTGCCGGGCGATATCGAACTGCATAATTTTTATGTGCCTGCGGGCGGCGATGAACCCGACCCGGAAGTGAACGATAAATTCGCGCACAAGCTGGCGTTCCTGAGCGAAATGGCGGAATGGTTCGAAGCCTGGCCGCAAAAATCAAAACATCAGATTCTGGTGGGCGATCTGAATGTCGCGCCGCTGGAACATGATGTCTGGTCGCACAAACAGATGCTGAAAGTCGTCAGCCATACACCCATCGAGGTGGACCATCTCAACCGCGTACAGGCGGCGCATGGCTGGATCGATGTGGCGCGGCAATTCATCCCGCCGGAAGAAAAACATTATACCTGGTGGAGCTACCGCGCCGCCGACTGGAAAGCCAGCAATCGTGGCCGCAGGCTGGACCATATCTGGGTGTCGCCGGGGCTGGAAAAAGCCACCAGGGCGTTCAGGGTGGCCGAGACGGTGCGCGGCTGGACGCAACCCTCGGACCATGCGCCGATTTTGGTCAGCCTGAAGGTTTAGAGCGGCTTCTGTTTAGACTGAATCACAAACTTATACTTCGTCATCGCGAGCGAAGCGTGGCGATCCAGAGTCTCACGCAAAGGCCTGATTTTGTGGCTCTGGATTGCCACGTCGCTTCGCTCCTCGCAATGACGCTTAAGCGGGGCGCTTCAGTCAAATAATGAAACAGTCTAGGCTTTCGATCCTTCCTTCGGCTTCAGCGTCACGATGCTTGCCGTGGCGCTGGCCCTGGCGAGCAGTTCCCCGTCTGCGGAGCGAAGTTCCGCCTCGGCGAAACTGATGGATTTACCGCGCCGGAGAATGAACGCCTCGGCCAGCAGCCGTCCGGGCCGGGCCGCCTGCAGAAAGGTGGTTTTCAGTTCCAGCGTGGGGGTAATCTGCCCCCAGTTAATGGTTAGACCGAATGCCAGGGCAAGCACATCATCCATGATCGCCGCCACCATGCCGCCATGAATGCCCCCCCACAAATTGCACAATTGATCGCTGGCCTGATACGCAACCTTGATATGGCCCTTTTCGGGGTTGCATTCCAGAAATTCAAGACCAAGATACTGGCTGGCCGGCGAGGGCTTGCGCAATATCGCCTGAATATTTGGCGGCAAGGTTGCCGGATCAATCGTCTGTGTCATGTATCGTTCCCTGCTGTATGATTATTCGATCCCGGCGGCGCGCAATTTCGCCCGTGCGGCCGTCAAATCCATTGTGGTGCTTTCGAGCCGCTGCGCCAGAATTCGCATCAATTCGACGGCAATTTTCGGGCTGTCCCCGATAAGCTGAAAAAAGCTCTCCTTGGTGATTCTGAGTGTAGACACTTCCGTAGCGGCGGTGACCGTAGCGGTACGCGGCTGATCGCGCAAGATCGCCATCTCGCCGACAAATCCATTACGGCCGATGCTTGCCACCTTGACCAGGCCATCCGCCGTATCGGTCAGAACGTCCGCCTCGCCGCTCAGGATCAGATAGGCCGCATCCCCCATCTCGCCCTGCCGCATCAGGCTTTGGCCTTTATCAAAATTCAGGCGCTCGCTGGTAAATGCGAGCAGTTTAAGTTTTGCGGGTTCTATTCCGGCAAACAGCGACACTTTTCGCAACAGTTCCACTTCGTCATTTAGCTGCATGCCTGATTCTCACATTTTTCCCGCACGGTTGCGCTAGCCAACGGCGAGCAGTTGCGGCAGATGCTTGCCATTCGCCGATAGATGTTCAAATTTTCCCTGTTCGGCGATTTTTCCATCTTCTACTACCAAAACCTGGTCAAAGTCCCTGGCCAGATCGGGTTGCCCGCCGATCCAGATCAGTCCATGCCCCTCGCAATGTTTTTTGATATTGAACAGGATCTGCTGCTGGCTTCGGGTATCCAGCAGCGAAACAGCATCACTGACAACAAGCAGATCCGGACGTTTCAAAATCGCTTTGGCGAGGGCAAGCTTCTGCCGCTGAACAGGGTTTATAAACCTGCCGCGCGACCCCACATTGAAGTTCAGCCCCACCTTGAATATTTCCCAGCGCAAATTCAGCTGACCCACCACTTCACTGATCAGCCCGCCGATGCGCGGCTGCGCCTCCGCCTGCCCGTAAACCACACGTCCAAACAGAATATTATCAAGCAGCGTTGCCGCCGAATTATATTTTCCCGGATCGTAAAATTCGATTGCCCCCTGATATGTGGCAGGCAGGGCGGACGCAAAATGATGACGCGCGGTCAACACCATCTGCTCCAGTGCAGCGTCCATCAGGCCAAGGCGGTGACGCGCCTCACTATAATCCAGTGTCAATGCGGCCAGACGCCGCTGATCTGAAACCGGAAGAAGCGGCAGATCGAACCTGCCTGCACGATGCACAATGTCCTGATACTCCGGCAAATCATCAGAGGCGATAAAGCTGAACTGATCGAAAAATGGATGGCCTGGCGCAATATCCGTGAACAGCTCCACCATTGTTTCGGCGATGGAAAGACCCATCCGGAGCAATTCGGGCGCCAGCCCCGTTTCATCCAGCACCCTCTGCAAATAATCATTCGCAATCAGGTTGGGTGTGTGAAACGTGCTGCCAACAGCCGTTCCAAACAACAAATTTTCACTTAATGTTGCGTTATGATTATAACGTTCCGGATCGAACGGCTCTACCAGCGACGCATATTCAGGGTCGTGCAGCATTTCAAGCAGCACTTTGCGGGCCTGTAGAATATTTTCTGCGAGTAATGAATGATCGTCAGCATTGATGCAGCCCCGCAGGCCCAGCTGATAAACATCTTCCCCCAGCATGACCGTGTCCAGCGCCGCCGCAATCTCGTTATCAATATCATAGGGGCCTTGCGCCCCGGCCGCAGCGTAATCAATCCAGTCGGCGCGCAGATCAAACGGGGAATTACCGGAGCGCCGGATTTCGCTGCGCTCCATGGCCTCACGGCGTGGATCCTCGTCAAGAATAACCGGCGCAGTCAGGGGGCGGTGCATCAGGCCATACAGCATATTTTCACGCACACTGCGGGCAAACAGAATTGAATCATTGCCCGCATAGGATATGCGCCGTCCGGTTACCGCCTCCGGCAATAACGCCATGTCGCGGCCGCCGATGGTCAATTTTCCAGCATTGGGAAATATCAGCCGCGCCAGAACCAGCCCCAGATATTCCTGCCCGCCGCCAATCGGCCCCGTGATCGCCACATGAGACCGGACATCAAACGCAAAGGATACGCCATCCAGCAATTTCACCCCTGCATCATCTTCAAGTGTGATGCGTGTGGCAGCCAGTAATCCCGTCAGGGGGGCATCTTCATACCGGTCCGGATCCTGCAATTCCGGCGCAATCATGCCTGCCGGATTGAACTGGGAAATGATGCTTTCATATTTTATCTGCACATCCAGGCGCTGCTGATCCCAGTCGATAAGCTCTTTGACAGGGGTTGGAAGTTCCTTGTAGGCCACAAGCGCCGCCACCAGCTGGCCTATATCCATGCTGCCCCTGATGGCAAAATATCCGCCTACGGAATAAAATATGAAAGGCGTGACCTGGGCCAGCGTGTTATTCAGAAACTTCACCTGAAACTTGCGGCGGTAAATTTCAAAGCGCAGCCGGAATATTTGCCCCAGCCGCCCGGTTATTTCGGCGCGCTCATAATGCGAGGTGTCATGCGCATGAATTTCCAGCGCGCCCTCAACCACTTCTCCCACCCGTCCGGCAAGATGGCGCGCCACCAGTTGCCGCTGGCGGCCAAGTTCAAGTATCCGGCGGCGCAGTTTAGGGATGATAAGGGCCTGGATCAGCACAATCACACCCGCCACCAGGCCCAGCCAGAAGCTCTGGATCATAATGAACATCAGCGCCGTGATGGCCTGGCCACCCAGAAATGCCGGCTGCACAAACGCATCACCGATAAATCCGCCCAGCGGCTCCACCTCATCCTTGATCATGGACGCCACTTCGGCCTGGCGAACCTTGCGCACATGCGTAGTGGGAAAGCGCAATATCCTGTCAAACAATTGATACCGCAGACGGCGCAGCACACGTTCGCCCATGCGCCCTTTCAGGGTATTGATCTGAAGTTTGAAAATCCCGTTAATGGCAACCAGCAGCAGCAGCGAACAGCTCAGCGCCAGCAGATAGGGTTCGCGCGCAAGATCATACCCCTCGAAAAGGGTCCATTTCGCCACACCGGACAGATCCTGCAGAAACCCCGGCAAGGGTAGGGAAAAATTCAGAAAACTTGCTGTGGATTCGGGAGAATCGAACCCCTTGCCCTGGATCGGCCCATTCACAATAGCGCGAGGCAGATCAAGCATCAGAAAATAAAACGGCAGTGACGCCAGCACCAGCGCCAGAACAACCATCTGGCTCTGCCTGCTATAACGCCAGATATATTTGAAAATACTGGGGTCCATTGCGTCAGCCGAACTCTTTATCAAAAAGGTAATTCTGTCATAGTAGAATGATTTAAGCTGCTCTATCACTTTCACACAGAGGGTAACCGGTCGATTCGCCTGTTTACCACAGGTTGCCTCTCTACTTGCACTACAAGGGCATAATAAAGACTATGCAGGCAAGGAAATCCGGATCACGGGTTTTAATTTACAGCCATGACACATTTGGCCTGGGCCATTTGCGCCGCTGCAGGGCTATTGCCCATGCGCTGGTTGAGAACTATTCCAAGCTTTCGGTGCTGATCCTGTCCGGTTCGCCGATTATCGGCAGCTTTGATTTCCGGGCCCGGGTGGATTTTGTCCGGGTTCCCGGCGTGATCAAATTGCGCAATGGCGAATATACCTCGTTGAATCTGCATCTGGATATTACGGAAACCCTGACGTTGCGCCAATCCATCATCCAGCATACGGCCGATATTTTTGCTCCGGACTTATTCATTGTCGACAAGGAACCCCTGGGATTGCGCGGCGAGGTGGCGTCCACTCTTGAATTGCTGAAAGCGCGGGGCGTCCGGCTGGTGCTGGGCCTGCGCGATATTCTGGATGATCCTGAAAGTCTGGATGAGGAATGGCAGCGCAAAAAAGCCTTGCCCGCCGTTCGCGATCTGTATGACGAAATCTGGATTTATGGCATGCGTGATATCTATGCACCGCTGGATGGCATGACCATGCCCGCGGGTGTCGCAGACAAGATTACCTATACGGGCTATCTATGCCCCCGCATGCCGTCACCCCCCGCCGCCATGGTCATGCCGGAGATCACCAAAAATCCTTATCTGCTGGTAACAACAGGCGGCGGTGGCGATGGCGAAGGCCTGATAGACTGGGTGTTATCCGCATATGAACTTGGCGTCAGGCGAACCGGACCGGCGCCCTTGCCCGCCCTGATCATGCTTGGCCCATTCATGAACCCCGATGCGCAGGCTGTATTCACGCACCGTGCCGCGCGTTTACCCGCGGTGACGATACTGACCTTCGACAGCCATATCGAGCAATTTGAGGCAGGGGCGGCAGGCATCGTGGCGATGGGCGGCTATAACACATTTTGCGAAATATTGGCGCGCGACAAGCCTGCCCTGATTGTGCCGCGCGCAACACCGCGCCTGGAACAAACCATCCGCGCTGAACGCGCCAGCGATCTGGGGTTGATCACAATGCTGACCGATCCATCCGAAAATGGCGCGGGCGTACGCGACCCCGAAGTCATGCTGACGGCGCTACTGGCCTTGCCCCATCAGGCCCCACCCTCACATGCGTCCATCACGGGTATTAACGAAGGTCTTTCAAAAGTTGCGGACATCGCGGCTGCATCTCTAAAACCCGAAACCAGAAGCACACGGCAGGCGAAGCATCGTGCAAAGGATACGCCCGGTCATGCCTAGCCCGGCCACCCCCGTCGCATTTGTGCTAAAGGGTTATCCCAGACTGTCGGAAACTTTTATTGCCCAGGAAATTCTGGCGCTGGAACAGCGCGGCGTGCCGATAACAATTTTTTCCCTGCGCCATCCGACCGACACAAAAACCCACGCCATGCACGAAAATATTCGCGCGCCGGTAAATTATCTGCCGGAATATGTACGCGATGATCCGATGCGGGTGCTGCGCGGCTGGATCGTGGCGCGGCAAATGCCGGGATATTCGCGCGCATTGCGCATATGGCTGCGCGATCTGCGCCGCGATCCGACATCCAATCGCATGCGCCGCTTTGCCCAGGCGCTGGTGCTTGCGCGTGAAATGGATGAGAAAATCCGTCATATCCACGCGCATTTTCTGCACACGCCGGGATCGGTCGCCCGCTACACGGCAATCCTGTGCGGATTACCCTGGAGCTTTTCCGCACATGCCAAGGATATCTGGACGACGCCCGAATGGGAATTGCGTGAAAAACTTTCCGATTGCGCCTGGAGTGTCAGTTGCACTGCGGCGGGCACAGACTATCTCAACAAACTGGGATCGCAACAGCAAATGTCACCTGTGGAACTGGTGTATCATGGGCTTGATCTGACCCGCTTCCCCGTACCCCCCATGCCTTCCGGACGCGACGGCGCTACGCCTGATAATGCGGTACGGTTGATCAGTGTGGGGCGGGCCGTCGTAAAGAAGGGCTTTGATACCTTGCTGCGCGCGCTGGCGCTATTGCCGAAGGATCTGCATTGGCGGTTACAGCATCTGGGCGGCGGCCCCGAACTTGCCGCACTCAAGGCGCTGGGGCAAAATCTTGGGCTTGCCCAACACATCACCTGGTGCGGACCGGTTGATCAGGCCACGATTATCAGCGCCCTGCGTGAAAGCGATCTGTTCGCCCTTGCCTGCCGGGTGGGGCCGGACGGGGATCGTGACGGCATCCCGAACGTGCTGCTTGAGGCGCAAAGTCAGGATCTGGCCTGTGTCACCAGCAACCTGTCAGCAATTCCGGAATTTATAATTGATGGCGAGACGGGGCTATTATGCCCGCCGGATGACGCACAGGCCTTCGCAGCAGCACTGACGCACCTGATCCAGGATCCGAAGCGCCGCGCAGAGATGGGCAGACGGGGAAGAATCCGGCTGGAAAACCACTTTCAGATGCAGCATACAATCGATGCGTTGGCAGAGCGTTTTAACACGGGTGGCAAGACATCAACATGCGCATAGCATTTTATGCTCCAATGAAAGCGCCAGATGATCTGACCCCGTCCGGGGACCGGGAAATGGCGGTTCTACTGATGAACACCTGCATCATGGCAGGTCATGAGGTGGAAGTTGCTTCGTCGTTTCGCGCATATGAAGGCACGGGCGACCTGGCGCTACAGGAAAAATTACTTCAGGGCGCAGAACGCGAAGCCGCCCGGGTGATCCAGCGCTATCGCGCGCGTGAAAAAGATCTACGGCCCGAAATCTGGTTCAGCTATCACGTCTATTACAAGTCACCCGACTGGATTGGGCCATTGGTCGCCAAGGCGCTGGATATTCCCTATGTGCTTGCGGAGGCGTCCTATGCCCCAAGCCGGGCGGAAGGCCCCTGGTCAATTGGACACAAAGGTGCGGAACTGGCGATCAAAAGCGCCGATCTGATCTTTTCAATGACCAGCATTGACGCAGAGGGCATCGATAAAATTCTGGACCCCGCACAAAAGCATCGTGATCTGCCGCCATTTCTTGATCCCAAACCCTATGCCAAAGCCCAGCGCAATGATTTACAGCCGGGGCAACCCGTGCGCTTGCTGGCTGTTGGCATGATGCGCCCCGGCGATAAACTGGAAAGCTATCGCAGGCTCGCAGACTATCTGGCGCGCGTGAAACGCCAGGACTGGAGGCTGACAATCGTAGGGGATGGAAACGCCCGCACAGAGGTGCAGGCCGCACTCATGCCGCTTGGACAGGACCGGCTGCATTTCAAGGGCGCACGCCAGAAAATTGAAATGCCGAATATATATGCAAACGCAGATATCTATGTGTGGCCCGCAGCGGGCGAAGCCTATGGCATGGCGCTGCTGGAGGCGCAGGCATCCGGCCTGCCGGTTGTCGCTGGCAAGGTGCGCGGCGTTCCTGATGTCATTCTGGACGGGCAAACCGGTTTTCTTACCCCGGAAGGGGATGCAGACGCCTTTGCGGGTGTTATTGATTTTCTGATTTCTGATAGCGAAGCACGCCGCCAGATGGGTGAAACCGCAAAACGTTTTGTTGGCAACATGCGCAGCATGGAAAAGGCCGCCATCATTTTGAATGACGGATTGCTCGCGGTTCACCCCGGCCTGCGCCCGCGCCCGCGCCGTATTTTGGACCGGTTATGGCATCGGAAAAAATAACTTCATGACATTTATTGCCCTCATCCGCCACGGCGCGACCCAATGGAACAATGATGGCCGCATCCAGGGGCGCGCCGATTTGCCGCTTAGCCAGGAGGGACGCAACGCATTGCAGGCGCTGCGCGTTCCCGCCATTGTGCGGGGCAGCCGCTGGCATGTCAGCCCGCTGCTTCGCGCAGTTGAATCGGCCCGCATTCTTGGCCCCGGCGCATTCGCGATAGAACCACGGCTGATCGAAATGCATTGGGGCGAATGGCAGGGCGAAACGCTTCCTGATCTGCGGGCGCGTTTCGGCGATGCCATGCAGGAAAATGAAGGGCGCGGTTTGCATTTTCGTCCGCCCGGAGGCGAATCCCCCGCTGAAGTTCAGGTGCGGCTGAAATCCTGGTTCAGGGATATTGCCAATCCCGGCAGACCTGTAACCGCACTTACCCACAAGGGCGTGATCCGTGCGGCGCTCGCATTGGCCTATGACTGGGATATGCTGGAAAAGCCTCCCGTTAAACTGGACTGGAATGCGGTTCACCTGTTCGATGCAAGCGCAACGGGTGTGGTTGTGCCGGTTGAAATGAATATTCCGTTCGAGCCGCAGCATGGCTGATACACGCATCCGTAAACGGATCATGTTTTATGTGCAGCATCTGCTTGGCATCGGCCATCTGGAACGCGCCCTGCGCCTGACCCGGCATCTGCAGGATGCCGGAATGGCGGTGACGCTTGTCAGCGGCGGCATGCCGCATCCCCACGCCGGCACGCATGGGGCCAATATGATCCAGCTTGCGCCGGTGCGTGCGGCCGATGCGGAATTTTCCGGTCTGCTGGATCACACGGGCAAGCCCATTGATGACGCCTGGCGCGAACAGCGCAAAACGGCATTATTACAGGCGTTTATGGACTGTGCGCCTGATGCGCTCATCGTCGAGATGTTCCCTTTTGGGCGGCGGCAGTTCAGTTTCGAATTGCTGCCCTTGCTGCAGGCCGCCCAGGCGTGCAAACCCGCCCCGCTGATTGTGTGTTCTGTGCGCGATATTTTGATCCCGTCAGACAAGCCTGGCCGTACGCAGGAAGCCATCGCCCGCGCGCAGGATTATTTCGATTTCATATTGGTGCATGGAGATGCGAATTTCATTCGTCTTGAAGAATCTTATCCCGCCGCTGCGCAACTCCGCGAAAAAATTATTTACACCGGTTATGTGACAGCCGCCACACTCCATGCAGATGCGGGGCTTGCCGGTAAAGACGAAGTAACCATATCTGCTGGAGGCGGCGCGGTGGGCGAAACATTGCTGACGGCGGCAATACAGGCCCGGGCGCTATCAACACAGGCGGGGAATAAAGTGTGGCGGCTGTTAATTGGCGGTAATGCGCCAGATGGGCAATTACAGGCGCTACAGAACAATGCCCCGGAAGGCGTAGTAGTAGAAACGGCGCGGCCCGATTTTCCGCAGATGCTACTCAACTGCGCCTGTTCAGTAAGTCAGGGGGGCTATAACACAGTAATGGACATTTTACAGGCCAGGGCCGTATCGCAGACGCCCGCCGTGATCGTTCCGTTTGCGACAGCGCGCGAACAGGAGCAGACATTGCGCTCGCAGGCGCTTGCGCGCACAGGGCTTGTTGTTGTTTTGCCTGCAAAGAATTTAAGCCCCGCTTCATTGGCCGCAGCCATTGATCAGGCGCTTACACAAAAAAATATGCAACTGCCTCTGCCTGATCTGAACGGCGGCCCGGCAACCGCCCGCCTCCTTCGGGAGAAGCTGAATGGCTGAGCGTGGGAATGCCAGGGCGGCGCTGGATGCAGAACTGTCCGCCTGGGCAGAAGCCGGACGCACCGCCACCCTGTGGTGGCGCGATGATGACGCGACAGAAGGCAGTGCGCCGCTGACCCAATTACTGGAACTGGCTGAAAAATTTACCGCGCCACTGGCGCTTGCCGTCGTACCGCGTCTTGCCGGCGCCTCATTGTTGCAGATGATTGGGCAGGCGCAAAATGTGACCCCTATCGTGCATGGCTATGCACATATCAATCATGCGCCGCCAGCAGAAAAGCAGGCCGAGTTTGGCGCACATCGCAATCACGCGACAATGTGTGCAGAGCTTGGCGACGGATTGTCCATATTACGCGAAATGTTTGGCGGCAAGCTGTTGCCCGTACTGGCGCCGCCATGGAACCGTCTGGATGATAATCTTGCCGCGCATCTGCCGCAGCTTGGCTATTGTGGTGTGTCGGCCTTTCGCTCCGCGCCAAACCGCTTTCCGGCGCCGGGTCTGGTGCAAACCAATTGCCACATTGATGCGATTGACTGGCGTGACCTGCGCGGGCAGCGGCCAGCGGACGCCGTGCTGGAAGAATTGACTGCATTGTTGCGCATACGCCGTCTATACCCGCAAATACCACCGGGAACGCTCATATTGGGAAAACCCGTTCCGCATGGTTTTGACCCGGCGGAACCAACCGGGATATTAACGCACCATCTGGTGCAGAATGCCGGCGCCTGGGAATTTTTGACGCAGCTATTGCATATGATCGCACCACATTGCCAGCCCGGCGGCGGGGCACGCTGGCTGACCTGCGCAGAAGCCTTCAGGCAGGACGCTGCAACACCAGTTTAATGCCGGGCTTCCACGCAGGACGGCGGCTTACCAGTTCAAAGCCACAACGCTGCACCAGAGAAATCAGATTTTCCGGATTGAAATACAGCACATGCGATGGCGGGCAGAAGCCATCCCAGTTCGCCAGCTTGCGAGGACGCCGCCAATGGGAAATATCCGGCGTTGTCAGATACAGCAAACCACCGGGCAGCAGCAGCCGGTAAATGTCGCGCAGAAATGGTTGTGGCTGCGGCACATGTTCAATCACCTCGGAACAATAGGCCACGCTAAATCTGACGGGCGCGCCGTTTGCGTCCCTGGGATCAAAATCTGAAATCAACCCATGGAAATACTGATTATCGGGAAAGTGGGTGCGGGCATAGCCAAGCGACACCGCATCCGGCTCAATCCCCCAGGCCGAAAAGCCGGTGCGCCTTGCGGCCTCCACCATGAAGCCGCCATTGCAGCCGACGTCGAGAAAATTGCCGCCGCCGGATTTTGCAAAACGCTGGATAATACGCAAGCGGGTCAGGCTGCGGCGCAGCTTTGAATCCGATTTCGCAAAATATCCGGTTCGCGCACCGTCATAGGCATTATGATAGAGCGCTGCCAATGCCGCCGGCCCCGGCATCGGATCAAGGTAAATCAGCCCACATAGAGCACAGGTAAAAAGCGGCCACTGCCCGTCCGGGCAATAGGGGGCGCGTGCCGCCGCATTGCATGCGGGACAGGTTAAGCAGTCGATCAGGGATGCTTCTGGCATTCTTTACAGTCTTTCCGGGTTTCTAATTAAAGCCGGACCTCCGGCTCTAGCATCCATTCGGCTTTGACCTTTTCAAGGCCGCGCAGGTGAAAACGGGGACGGATTTGAGGATGCCAAAGACGGGTTCGACGGTTTGTTTGCGCTTTTTGTATTGGGCTTTTGCGGGATCGGTTTGCAATCTGGTGATCATGTCGCGTCGCCATCGGGCGGTGACAGCTTC